>ERZ1023839.207-NODE-207-length-18662-cov-9.718654_pt1 | contig 18662 bp, 13 predicted proteins | sample MGYA00380383_ERZ1023839 | MGnify/ENA primary metagenome ERZ1023839 (study PRJEB33179, sample SAMN07449065) | human gut metagenome | biome: Human-gut; feature: Human associated habitat; material: Faeces | host: Homo sapiens | place: India:Kasaragod | collected... | reverse complement strand
TTATTGAAATTATTACTTATCATTTGTTGTCATTTATTATTCTTAGTATAGCTGGATATGCTAATTATAGTTTTTTACTTTTGGGTAGAATAATTGTTCATAGTATTATTATGACTATTATATATACTAGTCTTAGTTATTTGGTTATTAAGATTTTATTTAATAGATTTGATATTAAGGAAATTAAATAAAAAAATTTCTTATAAAAAGAAATTTGGGGTGTTTGTTTTTATACTACTGGTAGTACTTGTACTTATGCTATCAGTAGTTTTATTATTTGTTTCTGGTTTATTTGTATTTTCTTTTACTTTATTATTTTGAGTATTTGATGTTGTTGTTTCATCATTAAATACTGAAGCTATTTTTAACATTGAACGCATGTTATGCATCATTGGTCGTACTTCTTTTACTACTGGTATGGCTTCTTTTACTACTCCTAGGGTTTTGGAAACGTTATTTAACATACCAGACCAATTTAATCCTTTTATTCCGGATAATAATCCTCCTGCTTTTGACATGGAGGCTCCTCTAGATAATCCTCCCATGGCTCCAATATTATTTATTCCTCTTGTCATCATGGGATTTATATTTGGCATTTGCATATATGGATTTGGCATCATAAATGGTGCTCCTAGGTTATTTCCGTACATAATGATATACTCCTCTCTAAAATAATATATGAAAATTATAAAAAATTGTTAAAAAAGTTTGAATTATATGTTATAATTAAGTATAGAATAGGTGATATAGATGAATGGTCAGAATACTAATAATTATGTTAATAATGGTCCTGTTTTTAGTTCTAATCAAGTAGTTAGTGGAAATCAGGCTATGACTAAAGTTAAAACTAGGTATAAATATGTTGCTTATGATAAGAATGGTAAACAGGTTAAGGGGTATTTTGATGCATTTAGAAGAATGGATGTTGAGTCTTTTCTTACTGCTCAAGGTTATAAGATTTTGGATATTAAGGCTAAGAAGATTAGTAAAGCAGGGGACTTTTTTACTTTTAGCAATGAGATGAAATATAAAGATTTGGTTTTCTTTTTAACACAGTTATCTACTTATATTAAGAGTGGTATTCCTCTTACTGAGTCACTTGTTATGATAGAAAATCAGACTAAAGATAAGAAAAAGAAGGATTTATATAAAAGAATTGTTTATGAACTTAATACTGGAGCTAATTTTAGTGAAGCTCTTGCTAGGCAGGGTAATGTTTTTCCTAAGCTTCTTATTAATATGTTAAAGACATCAGAGCTTACTGGTAATTTGACTGAATCTTTGGATGATATGGCTGCTTATTATAAGACTGCTGATAGTAATAGAAAACAAGTTATATCTGCACTTACTTATCCTAGTGTTGTACTTGTTATATCTATTGCGGTTCTTACTTTTTTACTTATATTTATTATTCCTAAATTTCAAAATATATTTGATCAATTGGGTTCTAATCTTCCTGGTATTACTTTGTTTTTGATTAATATGAGTACTTTTTTGCAAAATAATGTTATTAAGATTGTTCTTGCTATTTTTGCAGGTATTATAATAATTGTTATGTTGTATAGACATGTAAAGAAATTTAGATATTGTGTACAATGGGTTGCTATGCATATTCCTGTTATTAAAGATGTTCTTATTGATAATGAGGTTGTTATGTTTACTAAGACTTTTTCTTCTTTGATTAGACATGATGTATTTATTACTGATAGTATTGAAATGCTTGGTAAAATTACTAACAATGAAATATACAAGGATATTATTAAAGAGGCTGTTACTAATTTGAGTGCAGGAGCAGGGCTTTCTCCAGCTTTTGAGAATAAATGGGCTTTTCCTAGAATTGCTTATGAGATGTTAGTAACTGGTGAAAAGACTGGTAGACTTGGTGTTATGATGGAAAATGTTGCTAACTATTATGAAGAAGAACAAAAGAATTTGATACAAAGACTTAAGAGTTTGATTGAACCTGTTATGATTATTGTACTTGCTTTTATTGTTGGTGTTATTCTTTTAGCTATATTTATTCCAATGTTTAGTATATATAGTGATATATTATAATGGGTGATTTTATGGGAATAGAAATATATATATATGTTATGATATTTATTTTTGGTAGTGTTATGGGAAGTTTTCTTAATGTTCTTGCTATGAGATTATCAAATAATGAATCTATTTTATGGCCTAGTAGTCATTGTCATAATTGTAATCATAGACTTAGATGGTATGAACTTATACCAATTGTTTCTTATATAATACAAAAGGGTAAGAGTAGATGTTGTCATACTAATATTCCTATTAGTTATTTGATAATTGAAGTTGTTACTGGTATACTTTATATTGTTTCTTATCATTCTTTTGGATTTAGTTATAATTTTGTTATTAGTTTGATATTTATATCTAGTCTTATTGTTATTATAGTTAGTGATATTGAATATATGATTATATTAGATGAAATTATTGCTATTTCTTCTATTAGTATTATTATATTGGAACTTATATTTTTTGGACTTGATTATACTGTTAGTAAAATTTTGGCCGGTATTCTTGCTTTTGTTACTATGTATGTGATAAAATTAATAGGAGATAGATTATTTAAAAGAGAGAGTATGGGTGGAGGAGATATTAAATTAATGTTCTTGTTTGGAATAGTGATTGGATATCCTTTAGCTATATGTGATATATTTTTAGCTACTTTTATTGCTTTTCCGGTAGCTATATATATTCTTTTTAGTAGAAGAGATAATTTAATACCTTTTGGGCCTTTTTTAGCAATGGCCGCTATACTTATTCATATATCTAAAGTAGATATTAATGGTATTATTAATTTTTTAGTAAAATAAGGAGGAATCTTTATGCAGAAAATTTCAGTTAAAACTATTTATTTGATTTTAGTTATTTCTATTGGATTAGTAGGTTTGGGTGTTGGTTCTACATTTGCTATGTTTACCGCTAGTAGTAAAATTGATAATCCTATTAGTTTTACCGCTGGAATATTTGGTGAAAGTGATGTTATGGAAACTGTTGAAATTACTGTTTCTGCTGGAGAAACGAAAGCAACTAATATATATGTTACTAATAGTACTAATAGTAATTTAAATTATGTTATGTGGTATATTGATGAGGGCCTTGATATTGAACTTGGTAGTAAGAGAACTGATTCTGGTACTTATCAAACTACTATTGATGCAGGAGAAGAACATAAATACGAGGTTAGTATTAGAAATAATAGTAGTAGTTCTGTAACCGTTGTTGTTGGTGTTTCTTCTGGTACTGGTAGTGTTACACTTAATAGTGATATGAAGATGGTACCACAGAGTGAACTTAAGCCAACTCTTGCTAGTGTTATTACTAATCTATATATTAGTAGTACCAAGACACCAGTAACAAATAATAGTATTACATATCAGTATGATACTAAAAATAACTTAATGCAAGATACTGCTGGTAATATAAGATATTATGGAGCATCTCCTAATAACTATGTATACTTTAATTGCGATAGTTATCCATCTACTAACTGTGAACTATGGAGAATAATAGGAGTATTCGATGGTAAAATAAAACTAATGAGGAATGAAACAATAGGCGAATATTCTTGGGATACATCAGCATCATCAGTAAACTCAGGAAATGGAGTAAATGAATGGAGTCAAGCTGATTTAATGAAACTTCTTAATCCGGGCCACGAATCGGAATCAGTAGGAGGAAGCCTATATTATGATAGTAAAAGTGGACTTTGTTATAGAATTACAGTTAATAAAACAATAATTTGCGACTTCACTAAAAATGGTATAAAAAATGATGTTACAAGAAATATGATAGCAGAGACAACATGGAATCTTGGAGGATGGAATACTTCAGATATATATTCTAATGTAATGTATGAAAAAGAAAGAGGTACAACTACAGTATCAAATCCTAGTGATGGCATAACTAGAGCAACCACATGGAATGGTAAAATAGCTCTTCCTTATCCATCTGATTATGGCTATGCCACTGATTTAAGTAAATGTTCCCAAACATTATATAACTATAATAGTAGTACAGACTCATATGCATGTCGTAGTAACGATTGGATGTATTCAATTTTTAAGACAAATAGCTATAATTGGCTATTAACCCCTCTCTTAGGCGATGCGTATAATGCGTTCATCCTGAGCTCGGCGGGCTATGTTAACGGCGGCGGCAACGTCGCTGGTGATCATGGGGTCGCTCCAGTCCTATATCTTGGTTCTGACCAAGATATAGTGGCAGGGGATGGTTCGCAAAGTAAGCCATACCAGTTAGCTAATAGCTAACTGGGCAAACAATGGTAGGAAAAACATGACAAAAAAGGGCCTCAAGGAGGCGAAGTCTCCTAAAGGCCCGGCAAGCAGAGCTTGTCGTCATGCAAATCTAGTCCCGCGTAAGCGGGAAACTAATCTAGCATAATTTTGCTTTACACAAAACATGTCAATTTTAAAAACGAATAAAAAAGATATTGATACATTAATAAATAGTAACTATAATGTAAAATGTAGGGTAACTTTAAATATGTATTTGTACCTCTAACTCAGGCAATGCGAACAATGCGTTCAGCGTGAACTCGACGGGCTATGTTAACAACAACAACGTCTGTTTTGCGCAAAGGGTCGCTCCAGTCCTTTATTTGGGTTCTAACCAAGATATAGTGGCAGGGGATGGTGATGGTAGTCAGAGTAATCCTTATGTTATTGGTTAAGATTTAATACCTTAGTATTATGAATACTAAGGTATTTTTTTTGTAAATAAGATGTCTATTTGTTGAAAAATAAGGGAAAATACTATATAATTAGTATGGTGGTTTAATATGAAAGATGTTATTAAGAATATATATGATTATTCTTTAGAAGATATAATGGGGGATAGTTTTGGCAGATATGCTAAGTATATTATTCAAGATAGAGCTATTCCTGATGTTAGAGATGGATTAAAACCTGTACAAAGAAGAATATTGTATTCTATGTATAAAGAGAAGAATACTTATGATAAACCTACTAAAAAGAGTGCTAATGCGGTTGGTCTTGTTATGGCTAATTATCATCCTCATGGTGATAGTTCTATATATGAAGCTATTGTTAGAATGAGTCAATGGTGGAAGAATGAGGCTCCTTTAGTTGAAATGCAAGGTAATAATGGTTCTATTGATGGTGATAGTGCTGCTGCTAGTCGTTATACTGAGGCTAGATTATCTAAAATAGCAGGAGAACTTCTTCGTGATATTGATAAGGCTGGTATTGTTCCTATGGCTCCTAATTATGATGATAGGTTACTTGAGCCTACTGTTCTTCCTAGTAGATTTCCTAATTTACTTGTTAATGGTACTACTGGTATTAGTGCTGGATATGCTACTAATATGCCACCTCATAATTTAAGTGAAGTTATTGATGCTACAATATTTAGAATTGATAATCCTAATAGTAGACTTGATACTGTTATGAATTATATTAAAGGACCTGATTTTCCTACTGGTGGTATTGTACTTGGTACTGATGGTATTAGAGAAGCTTATGAAAATGGTAGGGGAAAGATATTTATTAGGGCTAAGGCTAGAATAGAAAAGAATAAGATTATTATTAATGAGATTCCTTTTGATGTTAATAAGCAGCTTCTTGTTAGAAAGATTGATGAGATTAGATTAGATAAAAAGATTGATGGTATTGTTGAGGTTAGAGATGAATCTGATAAAGATGGTCTTCAGATTGCTATTGATTTAAAGAAAGATGTTAATGGGGAGAATATTCTTAATTATTTATATAAGAATACCGATCTTCAGGTATCTTATAATTTTAATAATGTTGTTATTGTTAATCGTAGACCTATGCAACTTGGTCTTTTGGGTATTCTTGATGCTTATATTGCTCATCAAAGGGATATTGTTTATAAGGCTACTGAATTTGATTTGAAGACTGCTAAAAATAGTTATCATATTATGGAAGGTCTTGTTAAGGCACTTTCAATATTGGATGAGGTTATTGCTACTATTAGAAAGAGTAAGAATAAGGCTGATGCTATTGTTAATTTAGTAAATGAATATTCTTTTACTCAGGTTCAAGCAGAGGCTATTGTTAATTTGCAGTTATATAGACTTACTAATACTGATGTTGTATTATTAGAGGAAGAGATGAAAAAACTTGCTGAAATGATTAAGTTATATGAAGAAATCTTATCTAATCCTGATAAACTTAATAGTGTTATTAAAGATGATCTTAGAAAGATTAAGAAGGAATATGGTATTCCTAGAAGAACTGAGATTAGGGATGAGGCTGCTGATATTAAGATAGATACTACTGTTATGATTCCTAAAGAGAGTGTAATTGTTGTTATATCTAATGAGGGATATATTAAGAGAGTTTCTACTCGTAGTTATAGTTCTGCTAATGGAGAGGAAACTGGTCTTAAAGAGAATGATTATGTTACACATTTATTTAATATTACTACTACTGATGTAATACTTTTATTTACTAATATGGGTAATTATTTATATGTTCCTGTATATGATATTCCTGATGGTAAATGGAAGGATCTTGGTAAACATATTAGTAATATTATTCCTTTATCTGATGGAGAGAAGATAATTAATGCTATAGGGGTATATGATTTTGATAGTGATAAGTATATTACTACATTTACTAAGAATGGTATGGTTAAGAGAACTAAGCTTATTGATTATAAGGTTCTTAGATATAATAAACCTATTAAAGCTATTAATTTGAAAGATGATGATATGGTTGTTGATGTAACTATTAGTGATTTATCTAATGTATTTATATCTACTTCACTTGGATATGGATTATGGTATGATACTAGTGAGATTCCTATTCTTGGTGTTAAGGCTGCAGGTGTTAAAGCTATTAATTTAAAAGATGATTTTGTTGTTTCTGGTACTTTATTTGATGCTAAAGAGGAGTTTATTACTATTCTTACGGATAAGGGTACTGGTAAGAGAACTAAACTTCTTGAATTTGAAAAAACTTCTAGAGCTAAGAGGGGAATACTTCTTATGAAAGTTATTAAGAGTAATCCTAGTAAGATTATTAAGACTTATATTACTAATTCTAAAGATATGATTGGTGTTGTATCTGATAATTATACAAAGATTCTAAAACTTACTGAGATTCCTATAATGGATAGATATAGTAATGGTTCTTATGTTATTAAAGATAGAATTATTGATTCTTATAAGGTATGTAATATGATTAGTAGAGATGATATGGAAAAGCAAGAAGAAGATATTAAGTTTGAAAAGAAAGATGTTTCTTTAAAAGAAATTGATGATATGTTATCTAGTGTTGATGAAGTGCTAGATGATACTAAATAATAGTATTAAATAAAGGGTTATATACTTTTATAACCTTTTATTTATAAATATATATAAACTATATATAATTTAATGGAGGTATTTATATGTTATATGTAAGTGATATTATTTCTCGTTTTAATGGTAAGCTTCTTTGTGGAGATGAGAATATGATACTTGATAATTTTTGTAAGGATACGAGAATTATTAAGAATGGTGATATTTATGTTGGTATTAAAGGTGAGTCTTTTGATGGTAATAATTTTTATGCTGATGCTTTTGATAAGGGGGCTAAGGCTTGTATACTTGATAATACTACTTTAGTTGATACTGATAGATATGGTGATAAGACTATTATTTTAGTGGATAATACTTTGGAATGTATAGGTAAGCTTGCTAAGTATAAGAGAAGTTTACTTAATATTCCTGTTGTGGCTATTACTGGTAGTGTTGGTAAAACTTCTACTAAGGATATGGTGGCTAGTGTTCTTAGTACTAAATATAAGGTTCTTAAAACTGAGGGTAATAATAATAATAATATTGGTCTTCCTTTTACAATACTTAGATATAAAGATGAAGATGTTATGGTTATTGAAATGGGAATGAATCATTTTGGTGAGATTTCTTATCTTACTGATATTGTTCGTCCTACTATTGGGGTTATTACTAATATTGGTACTGCTCATATTGGTATTTTGGGTTCGAGAGAAAATATATTGAAAGCTAAATTAGAGATAATAGAGGGACTTAATGGACCACTTATTATTAATAATGATAATGATATTATACGTAATAATATTAAATATATTAAATCTCTTAATGATATTGTTACTATTGGTATAGATAATGATAGTGATTATAAAGCTAGTGATATTAGTGATGATTTAACTAGATTTAAGATTAATGGTAATGATATGGAATGTGATATTGGTAATACTGCTTTTATATATAATTCTTTAGTGGCTTATAGTGTTGGTAGTTTATGTGATATAGATGTAGATAATATTAGGAATGGTATTAAGAATTTTAAACTTACTGGTAATAGGCTTGAATTTAAGAAGGCTAGATGCAGAGCTATACTTATTGATGATACTTATAATGCTTCTCTTGATTCTATTCGTTCTTCTTTGGAGATTCTTAAAAATAAAGAAGCGAAGAGACGTATAGCGGTTATTGGTGATGTTTTAGAAGTTGGGGATTATAATGAGGAGATTCATACTAAGATTGGTGAAGAGTTATTTAAAAGTAATCTTGATATTATTGTTACTATAGGAGATAATACTAGGTATACTGATAAGTTTTTAGAGAATAAAGGTTTTGATAATAGATATCATTTTAATAATGAGAGTGAGAGTTATGAATTTTTTGATGATATGTTAAGAGATGGAGATGTTGTCTTATTTAAGGCTTCTAATGGTATGAAACTTAAGAATATTGTTAATCATTTGGTTATGGAGGATAGATAATATGAAAAGTGATATTGAGATAGCTAGAAGTGTTAATTCTATGAACATTATGGATGTTGCTAAAAAGATTGGTATTTGTGATTATATTATACCTTATGGTAAATATAAGGCTAAGATATCTATAGATGATATTTGTGATAAGAAGATTAAGAGTAAACTTATTTTGGTTACTGCAATTAATCCTACTCCAATGGGGGAAGGGAAAACTACGGTATCAATATCTTTGTCTGATGCTCTTAATAAACTTGGTAAAAAGAGTATTCTTGCTCTTCGTGAACCTTCTTTAGGTCCGGTATTTGGTATTAAAGGGGGAGCTGCTGGAGGAGGATATGCTCAAGTTATTCCTATGGAGGATATTAATCTTCATTTTAATGGTGATTTTCATGCTATTACTAGTGCTAATAATTTATTATGTTCTCTTATTGATAATCATATTTATTTTGGTAATGAACTTGGTATTGATAAGGTTACTTTTAAGAGATGTTTGGATTTGAATGATAGACAACTTAGGGTTATTAATACTGGTTTATCTGGTGAAAGTAGAATTGTTCCTAGGGTTGATGGATTTGATATTACTGCTGCTAGTGAGATTATGGCTATTTTATGTTTGAGCAGGAATATTGATGATTTGAAGAGAAGGCTTGGTAATATTGTTATTGGTTATAATAAAGATGGTAAGGAAGTAACGGCGAGAGATTTAAAAGCAGAAGGAGCTATGGCAGTACTTCTTCATGATGCTATTTTACCTAACTTGGTACAAACTCTTGAAGGTAATCCTGCTATTATACATGGTGGTCCTTTTGCTAATATTGCTCATGGATGTAATAGTGTTATTGCTACTAATACGGCTATGAAACTTGGTGATTATACTGTTACTGAGGCAGGATTTGGAGCTGATTTGGGAGCAGAGAAGTTCTTAGATATTAAGTGTAGAATGAATGATTTAAATCCTGATGCAGTGGTCCTTGTTGCTACTATTAGATCTTTAAAGTATCATGGCGGTATGGATAAGAATGATATTACTAAAGAAGATATTCATTACTTGGATATTGGTATGAAGAATTTATATAAACATATAGATAATCTTCGTAATGTTTATGGACTTAATGTAGTAGTGGCTATTAATAGATTTGATAGTGATACGGATAAGGAAATTAGTTATTTATCTAAGAAATTAGATGAAAAGAATGTTAGTTATGCTCTTACTACTGGATTTAAGGATGGTAGTGATGGTTCTCTTCTTCTTGCTGAAAAGGTTATGGCAGAAGCTAATAAGAAGAATAATTTTAGTTATTCTTATGATATTAATGATGATATTAAAACTAAGATATTTAAGGTTGCTAATAAGATATATGGGGCTTCTGATGTTATTTATGATAATAAAGCATTAGAAGAAATTAAGAATTTGGAAGATAATGGTCATGGTAATTTGCCTATATGTATTGCTAAGACACAGTATTCTTTATCAGATGATCCTAATAATTTGACTGGTGATAATGAATATGATATTCATGTTAAAGAGGTTATATTAAAAGCAGGAGCAGAGTTTATAGTGGTTTTGACTGGTAAGATAATGACTATGCCTGGTCTTCCTAAGAATCCTAATTCTGAGAGAATTGATATTAAGGATGGAATAATAGAGGGAATATTTTAATAATATTCTTTCTTTATTTTGGATATTGTGATAGAATACTAGAGAAAGAAGGAAATGAGATGAAAGTTGGAATATGTAGTTTGGGATGTAAGGTTAATATTTATGAATCTGAAGTTGCAACTGATTTACTTAAAAAGGGTGGATATGAAATAGTTCCTTTTGAAGATAAAGCGGATATTTATATTATTAATACTTGTTCTGTTACTAATGAGAGTGATAAGAAGTCAAGAAAGATGATTAATAGGGCTAAAAAGAATAATAGTGAAGCTATTATTGTTGTTATGGGATGTTATAGTCAGGTTAGCAGTGATGATATAGAAGCTGATATTATTCTTGGTAATAAGGATAAATCAAAGATAGTGGAGATTTTGAATGATTTTATTAGAGATAGGGAAAGTAAGAAGATTATATATGATTTAAGTAGTGTAGAATTTGAGAAAATGGAAATTAGTCATTTTGATAATCATACTAGGGCTTTTGTTAAAATACAAGATGGTTGTAATGCTTTTTGTTCTTATTGTATTATTCCTTATACTAGAGGTAGAGTTAGGAGTAAAAATAAAGAAGATGTTATAGAGGAAGTAAGTAGACTTGTAAAAGACGGCTACAAAGAGATAGTTCTTACTGGTATTCATACTGGAAGATATGGTATTGATATTAATAGTAGTCTCTATGAACTTTTATGTGAACTTGTTAAAATACCTAATATTTATCGTATTAGATTATCTTCTATTGAAATTAATGAGGTTACCCCAGAGATTATAGACCTTTATAAGAATAATAAAATTATGGCTAGACATTTACATGTACCACTTCAATCTGGTAGTAATAAGATACTTAAACTTATGAATAGAAGATATAATAAAGAAGAGTTTATGGAAATGATTGATAAACTTAGGGAAATAGAGGATATTTCTTTAACTACTGATTTGATTGTTGGTTTTCCTAATGAAACAGATGATGATTTTGAAGAGACTATGGATACTTTGAAGAAGATTCACTTTACTAAGATTCATACTTTTCCTTATTCTAGAAGGCGTGGTACTGTAGCGGATAAGATGGATGGTCATATTTCAGGAGATATTAAGAAAAAAAGAGTTCATGAGGTTATTGAATTATCTAATGAATATGAAAATGAATATTATAAGAGTAAAATTGGTAAGGTATATGATGGGGTAGTTGAAAGACATAATAATGGTTTAGTAGTGGTTCATACTTCTAATTTTATACCTGTTATTATAGATGATAATGATAATATAGAAAATAATAGTATTGTTAATGTTAAGATTGAAAGAGTAGATGGTCTTAATGTATATGGAAGGGTAGTTTAACTACTTTTTCTTTTGTGGGAAATTATGTTTTTTAATTGACATTGATATATGTGAATGTTATAATTTTAACGATTGTATATTTTTATCATAGTATATAGATGGAGGTTTATATGTTAAAATTACTTAAGAATTTAAATAAAAGAGATTATATATATGTATTTATATCCGCTGGACTTATTGTTTTTCAGGTATGGTTAGAACTTAAAATGCCTGATTATATGTCAAATATTACACAACTTGTACAAACTCGTGGTGCTTCAATTAATGATATATTAAGAGAAGGCAGTTATATGCTTTTGTGTGCTTTTGGTAGTTTGGTATCTGCTTTTATTGTTGGGTATTTTACTTCTACGATAGCGGCTTCTTTCTCTTATCGTACTAGAGGTAAGTTATTTAGAAAGGTAGAAGATATTAGTACATTTGAGGTTAAGAAGTTTTCTCCTAGTAGTCTTATTACTAGGACTACTAATGATATTACACAGATTGAGTTTCTTATTGCAATGGGACTTACTTTAATGATTAAGGCTCCTATTACTGCTGTTTGGGCTGTTACTAAGATTCTTAATAAGAATATAGAGTGGAGTATACTTACTGGTGTTGCTGTTTTAGTTTTGCTTATTACTATTGGAATTATTATGATGATTGTTATGCCTAAGTTTAAAATAGTACAGGAACTTATTGATAAGGTTAATATGGTTATGAGAGAGAATTTATCTGGTATTAGGGTCGTTAGAGCATTTAATGCTGAAAAATATCAAGAAGATAAGTTTGAAAATGTTAATAATACGCTTACTAATCAGCAAGTATTTAATCAAAAGGCTTTTAACTTTTTGAGTCCTGTTATGTATTTGGTTATGTACTTTTTAACTTTGGGTATATACTTTATAGGGGCTATACTTATTAATGAAGCTAATATGGGAGATAAGATTGTTTTGTTTGGTAATATGATTGTCTTTTCTTCATATGCTATGCAAGTTATTATGTCATTCTTAATGCTTGCTATGATCTTTATGATGTTACCGAGAGCTAGTGTATCTGCTAAAAGGATTAATGAAGTACTTGATACTCCTATTAGTGTTAATGAAGGAAATGTTACTATGAATAATAGTGATATTAAAGGATGTGTTGAATTTAAGAATGTTTCATTTAAGTATCCTGATGCTGATGAATATGTACTTGAAGATATATCATTTAAGGTTAATAAAGGTGAGACTATTGCCTTTATTGGTTCTACTGGTAGTGGTAAGAGTACGCTTATTAATTTGATACTTAGATTTTATGATGCTACTAGTGGGGAGATACTTATTAATGGTATTGATGTACGTGATTATAGTTTTGAATATTTGAATAATATTATTGGTTATGTACCACAGAAGGCTACTTTGTTTTCAGGAGATATTTTATCTAATGTTTCTTTTGGTAAGAATATTGATGGTAAACCTTCTAATAAAAAAATTGCTGATGCACTTAGAGTATCACAGGCTAGTGAGTTTGTATCTAAATTAGAAGATGGGGAAAAATCGCATATAGCTCAAGGAGGTACTAATATTAGTGGTGGACAAAAGCAAAGGTTATCTATTGCAAGAACTATTGCTAGGAATCCGGAAATATATATATTTGATGATTCTTTTAGTGCTCTTGACTATAAGACAGATAGTACTTTAAGACGTGAACTTAGAGAATATACTAAAGATGCTACGGTTATGATAGTGGCACAAAGAATTGGTACAATACTTAATGCTGATAAGATTGTTGTACTTGATAATGGTAAATGTGTTGGTGTTGGAACACATAATGAACTTATGAAAAAATGTAAAGTTTATAAAGAAATTGCTTTATCACAGGTGTCAAAGGAGGAATTAGAAAATGTCTAGTAATGATAAAAATAGAAATAATTCTTCTAGAGGTCATGGCCCTATGAGAATAAATGAAAAACCAGAAAACTTTGCTCTTTCTATAAAGAAACTTATGAAGAGTTTGAGTAGTTTTAAGATACTTATATTTGTAGCTGTTATACTTGCTGCTTTGTCTTCTATACTGTCTTTAGTGGCTCCTAATAAGTTATCTGATTTGACTGATGAGATATCTCGTGGTATTACGATTAATACTACTAATATGAAAGAATTAGAAAATGATCTTACTTCTAATGTTAGTGAAATTGGTAGTATTTTGGGTATTAATTTAGATGAGAATACTATTTATAGAGTTAATACTTCTAATATTAGTAATGATGATAAGTATTTATTTAATGATACTATTAAGAAAATTAGTGATGATAGGGATAATGCTATTATGTATTTTAGTAAGCTTCCTAGTAGTGTACTTGATATTATTGTTTCTGATAGTACTTATAATGATATTTATATTAGTAAAGATGATAAAATTAATGCTATTTTGGCTTTTCATGATATTGATGTTAATAATAAGAATTATGCTGGTATTAATAAATTACCAGATAGTATTAAGAGGGCTTTGTTTCCTAGTACTAATATAGATGGAGTGGAAATTAGTACTGATGATAAGATAGATTTTATTGTTAAAATGGCTGATAGTGATACATCTTCGGTTAATGAGATGTATAAGGTTATGGAGAATGTTCCTAGTAGTATTCAAAAGGTTATTGGTCCTAAGATGAATATGGATAAAATTAAAGATATTGCTATTTTACTTGCTTGTTTATATATTATTAGTGCAATATTTAGTTATATTGAAGGTTTATCTATGATTAAAGTGGCTAATGGTTATGCCAAAAGACTTAGAACTAGTATATCAGAAAAGATAAATAGATTACCACTTAAGTTTTTTGATCATAATTTATCTGGAGATATTTTATCTAGGGTTACTAATGATGTAGATACTATTGCTCAGTCACTTAATAATAGTTTATCTACTTTGGTTTCTGCTAGTACTTTGTTTATTGGTTCTATTATTATGATGTTTGTTACTAATTATATTATGGCTATTACGGCTATTGTATCTAGTTTAATTGGTTTTGTTCTTATGTTTATTATACTTGGTAAATCTCAGAAATATTTTACTAGAAGACAAACTGAGCTTGGTAATTTGAATGGATATATAGAGGAAATTTATAGTGGCCTTAATGTTGTTAAAACTTGTAATGCTAAGGAAGAAACTACTTTGGAGTTTGATAAGTTAAATGATAAATTATATGATTGTAATAGGAAGAGTCAATTTTTATCTGGACTTATGCAACCTATTATGAGTTTTATTGGTAACTTTAGTTATGTTGCTGTATGTGTAGTAGGGGCATTACTTGTAAGTAAGGATATGATATCTTTTGGTACAATAGTGGCATTTATTATGTATGTTAGATTGTTTACTAATCCTTTATCGCAAATAGCTCAAGCTATGACTTCGCTTCAAACTACCGCTGCAGCTAGTGAAAGAATATTTGGTTTACTTGAAGATGAAGAAATGAGTAGTGAAGATAATATTACTAAGAAGTTAGATAAAAATAAAGTTAAGGGTAATATTGAATTTAAAAATGTTAAATTTGGTTATGATGATGATAAGGTTATTATAAATGATTTTACAGCAAAGGTTAAAGCTGGTCAAAAGGTTGCTATTGTTGGTCCTACTGGAGCAGGTAAAACGACAATGGTTAATTTGCTTATGAAATTTTATGATATTAATGATGGTGATATACTTATTGATGGTACTTCTATTCGTGATATAAAGAGAAGTAATGTTCATGATTTGTTTACTATGGTTCTTCAAGATACTTGGTTGTTTAATGGTACTGTTAAAGAGAATATTATTTATAATCAGAAGCATGTAAGTGATAAAAAGGTAGAGGAAGTATGTAAGATTGTTGGCGTTGATCATTTTATTAAGACTTTACCTGATGGTTATGATAGTGTTATATCTGATAATGATTCGGTATCTTCTGGTCAAAGACAGCTTCTTACTATTGCTAGAGGTATGATTAGTGATAGTCCATTCTTAATACTTGATGAAGCTACTAGTAACGTAGATACGAGAACTGAAGAATTGGTTCAGAAAGCAATGGATAAACTTATGGAAAATCGTACATCATTTATTATTGCTCATAGGTTATCAACAATTAAGAATGCTGATTTAATTCTTGTTATGAAAGATGGTAATATTATTGAACAAGGTAATCATAATACTTTAATGAAAAAGAATGGTTTTTATGCTAATTTATATAATTCTCAATTTGAAAAAGTTAGTAAATAAAAAAATAGCGGTGGCTATTTTTTTTCTATTTCTTTTAAGATTCTTTCGGTATTAGAAAAGTTTAATTTGGCTATATTTTTTAGAACATCTTTACCATATTTTTCTACTAGTTTTATACCAACATCTTCAACATAATAATTGGCTCCTTTAGGAAGAAATATTCCATATTTATCTCCTAATTTATCTATTTCTTTGATAAAGATATATCTGCTTATTAATGAGGATACGGCAACAGATAGACATTTATCTTCGGCTTTGGTTATAAAAGTTATTCCTTTTAATGGGTTAGGAACATCGCTTAGATGGTTATAATAACTTTTTTCTGGTTCAAACTGATCTACTACTATATAATTATAATTGTTGTCTTTTATCATTTCGGATAATGCTTTATTATGAAGAATGGCTTTTATTTTATTCATGTTCATATCTTTGCCATATTTTTCGTTATATTCTTTGTTTGATAACATTATTGTTTTATATGGTATTTTTTTTATTATCTTTGGTACTATTTTTAGTATTTGTTCATCCGATAGTTTCTTGGAATCTTTTACTCCTAGTTCGGTTAAGAATGGTATGTTATCTTTGCTTACAAAGGATGCTGTTACTACTATTGGTCCATAGTAATCTCCTGTTCCTACTTCGTCAGATCCTACTGAAGATATATCAAGAGGTAAATTTATTTCTTCCTTTTTTATTTCTTTCTTTGGTATGTCATCAGTAAAGTATTCAATGTCTTCTTTATTATTTTTTATGTTTTCCCACATACTTGATTCTATATCTGCTGATACACCTTGGAACATAGCTTTTCCTGATTCGTATAAAGTTACTATTGTATCTCCTGTATCTGCTTGAAAGATGGCATATGGTGGTGTTTTTTCTCTTTTCATAGGTTCATAAAAATTATTCATTAGTTTTTTTGTTTCGTTATCTACACGTATTACTTTTGTAATTGTTTTTGCCATAGTGTACCTCCTAAATATATTTTAACATAATATTGTTTTTTATCAAGTTTTTAAATATTATTTTACATATATTTTATTTTATGATATAATATTAGAAATTTTTTTGGGGGGATATTATGAAATTTTATGTTGGTGATGAAGAATTAGGAATGGTTATTGAATCTTATTATCGTTATGAGGAACGTTTATATATTAGATATTTAGATGATTCTATGACTACTATTTATGATCCTAATGGTGATTATGAAAAAATGTTACAAAATAGAATGATAAGACAATTACAAAATAGAAATGAAGTTGTTGACTTTGAATTTTTAGCTAGAAAGTGTTATTTTGATTGTGTATCTTTTACATCTTTGTATGGTTTATATATGGCTTGTCTTTTTAAACACGATGGTAATGTACCTTTTTATATTACTATTCCTTCAGTTATTATGGGAACTTGGGGAATGATGAGAGCAAAAGAATCTATTAAAATAATGGAAGATATTAAAAAATCTAATTTGTTTTTGGCTATGAATGATAGTCTTGGTGATGATTCTGAGCTTAATGTTAATACTTTAGATGATTATTCTTATAAAAATGTTAGAAAAATATATAAAAAAGTTCTTAAGAAGTAATTTGCTTGGGTATTTTACTTCTTTTTTTCTTGCCCTTTTATATTATTTAATATATAATATATGTGTGGAGATGTAGTAGATGGATAAGAGTATTATTAAGGTTAGAAGTATGTCATTTAAGTATGCTGATAAATATATATTTAAAGATTTTGATATTGATATTGATACTAATTCTTTTGTCTGTATAATTGGAAGAAATGCTTCTGGAAAGAGTACTCTTGTTAAGATATTGGGGGGCTTGTGTAAAGCTTCTGGATATATTAATGTTGATGGTTATTTACTTAATGATACTTATATTAAAAAGATTAGAAGAAGTTTAGCTATTTGCTTTGATGATGCTGATAGGCATTTTATTGGGGATACTGTTTTTGATGACCTTGCTTTTTCGTTGGAAAATTTGGGATATTTTCCTAAAGAAATTGAAAATATGGTTAATAATATAGCTAAGAAATTTAAGATAGATGATATACTTGATATGCCTGCTGAAAAGATTAATGATTCTGAAAAAGAGAAGGTTATGATTGCTAGTAGTCTTATTTTTAATCCGAAAATTCTTTTACTTGATGAGTCTATTCATAAACTTACTCCTAATGATAAAAAACTTGTATTTAAGATTCTTGATGAATATAAAAGAAAAGAAAAACTTACTATTATTCTTATTACACATGATTTAGAGGATACTTTGAAGGCTGATAGGATAATTGTTCTTGATAAGGGAAATATTGTTTTGGATGGTACATGTGAAGAAATATATAAAGATGATACATTGGAAAAAATGGGTTTTAATCTTCCTTTTATAGTTAAATTGTCACATAATCTTATGTTATATGATGTATTGGATAAGGTTTATTTTGATGATGTGGAGGTTATGAAAAAGTTATGGGGATAAGGTTAGAAAATGTTTCATATCAAGATAAAATTAAGAATATTAGTTATGAGTTTGAGGATGGTAAGATTACTACTGTTATTGGTTCTTCTAGTAGTGGAAAGACACTTCTTAGTTATATTCTTAGTGGTATTATAGATGATTATACAGGTAATATTAATAGTACTGATAAAAACAGAGAAATTGGATATAGTTTCAAGAGACCTGAGG
>ERZ1023839.206-NODE-206-length-18673-cov-8.798421_pt1 | contig 18673 bp, 19 predicted proteins | sample MGYA00380383_ERZ1023839 | MGnify/ENA primary metagenome ERZ1023839 (study PRJEB33179, sample SAMN07449065) | human gut metagenome | biome: Human-gut; feature: Human associated habitat; material: Faeces | host: Homo sapiens | place: India:Kasaragod | collected... | reverse complement strand
TAATAGATAATGAAGTATATAAAAGAGTAAAAGATTATTCTAAGAATAGAAATGAGATTAGTACTTATTATGAAGTTGGCGGGTTACTTTTTGAAGCAGGAAAAAAATATGGTGAAAAAATTATTAATAATTATTCAAAAAAACTTACATCAGAAATAGGCGGCGGATATGGAGTTTCAAATTTGAAAAGAATGCGACAATTTTATTGTTTAATAGAAAAAGGTGTGGCAATGCCACACCAATTAAGTTGGTCACACATTTTATCTTTATTACCTATTGATAATATAAATGAAATAAATTATTATATTGATATTTCTATTAAACAAAGTTTGTCTTATAGGAAATTGAGAGAAAAAATTAAAAATAAGGAATATCAAAGATTAGATGATAATACTAAATTGAAACTAATTAATAAAGAAGAAACAATAGTAAGCGATTTTATTAAGAATCCAATAGTTATTAAAAATAAATATAATTATGATATAGAAAATATTTCTGAGAAGATGCTTCAAAGATTGATACTCGAAGATATACCATCCTATTTAAAAGAACTTGTAGATGGCTTTAGTTTTATAGAAAATGAATACAAAATAAAAATAGGTAATACTTATAATTATATTGATTTATTATTATTCAATATTAAATTTAATTGTTATGTAGTAATAGAATTAAAAGTATGTGAACTAAAGAAAGAACATATAGGTCAAATAGGAGTATATATGAATTATATAGATAAACATATTAAAAATATTAATCAAGATAAGACTATTGGTATTATTATATCTAGACGTGATAATCATTATTATATAGAATATTCTAGTGATAATAGGATATATACAAGAGATTATGTAATAAGTTAGGAGGCTTTTATGAATTATTATAATGAAATTAAAAATAAGCTAATAGATAATGAAGTATATAAAAGAGTAAAAGATTATTCTAAAGAAAGAAACACTGTAATTACGTATTTTGAAATAGGTAGATTACTTGCTATAGCTGGGGGAAAATATGGAGATAATGTTATTGATGAGTATTCAAAAAAATTAACTAAAGAAGTAGGTAAAAAATATAATCGTAGAACATTATTTAGGATGAAGCAATTTTATAATGTGTTTAGTAATGAAAAAGTGTCCACAATGTGGACACAATTAACATGGAGTCATTTAAGATTATTATTTAATTTAGAAATTGATTCTATAAATTATTATATTCAAGTTATCATAAGTAAAAAATTATCGGTTAGAGAGCTAGAATTTAAGATTAAATCCAATGAATATGAAAGATTACCTATAGAAACTAAAAATAAGATGAAGAATGAAGATAGATTAGAAATGAAAGATTTAATACCGAATCCTATATTAATTAAAAATAAAAATAATATAGAAGTAGTAACTGAGAGGATATTACATAATTTAATTTTGGAGAATATAGAGAGCTTTATGAAAGAACTAGGTAATTCATTTAGTTTTATAGGTAGTGAATATAAAATAAAAATTGGAGATAGTTATCATAAAATAGATTTACTATTATTTAATATAAAATATAATTCTTATGTAGTAGTTGAATTAAAAGTAACGGAGTTTAAGGCTGAATATATTTCTCAAGTACAAAAATATATGAATTATATAGATAAAAATGTAAAAGAGGTAAGCAATAATAGTAGTATTGGGATATTAATTTGTAAGAAGGAAAATAGATTTGTTATTGAATATTGTTCTCTTGATAGTATTGTTATTAGAGAATATGAACTTATATAATTGTTTTTTTAATTCTTTAAATAATTATTGGTATTATTTAATGATAATAGAATATATACTAGGGATTATGTACTTAGTAAAAATAATAACTTATGAAAAAATACTTGCAATTTATTTGGAAGATAGTATATAATGTTACAGAAAGGGATGATTAGATGGCAAAGAAGTTAGTTATCGTGGAGTCTCCACATAAGAGTAAAACTATTGAGAAATATTTAGGAAAAGATTATAAGGTAGTCTCTTCCTTAGGACATATAAGAGATTTATCTACTTCTGGTAAATTTGGTTTTGGAGTGGATATTGATAATGATTTTAAGCCTGATTATAAAATTATTAAAGGTAAGAATAAACTTGTTAAAGAACTTAAAAAGGATGTTAAAGATGCTTCTTTTGTTTATTTGGCTACCGACCCTGATAGGGAGGGGGAAGCTATTAGTTGGCATTTATATGATACTTTAGGTCTTGATGATAATAATTATGATAGAATTGTTTTTAATGAGATTACTAAGAATGCTGTTATTAATTCATTTGATAAAGCTAGAAAGATTGATGATAATCTTGTTAAGTCACAAGAGGCTAGAAGAATACTAGATAGAATTATTGGTTTTAGACTTAGTAAGCTTATGCAATCTAAAACTGGTGGTAAGAGTGCTGGTAGAGTACAATCTGTTGCTCTTAAACTTATTGTGGATAGGGAAAGAGAAATAGAGGCTTTTGTAGCGGAAGATTATTATGAAATTGATGCTCATTTTAATGATTTTGATGCTAAACTTGATACTTATAATCATAAGAAGATTGAAATTAAAAATGAGAGTGAAGCTAAAGATATTTTGAGTAAGTTATCTAATGCTTTTAAAATTGAATTGGTTGATAAGAAAGAAAAGAATAAGAAAAGTAAGGCTCCTTTTACTACGAGTACACTTCAGCAGGAGGCTTCTTCGAAACTTGGATTTACTTCGAAAAAGACTATGATGATTGCTCAAAAGTTATATGAGGGTATTTCTCTTAAGAATGAGGATGTTGGTCTTATTTCTTATATGAGAACTGATTCTATTAGATTATCTGATGAGTTTGTTAATTCTTGTTATGGATATATTAAGGATAATTATGGTAGTGAATATGTTGGTTATGTTAAGAAGAGTAATAAGACAGAGAATGTTCAAGATGCTCATGAGGCTATTAGACCTACTTCTATTAATAAGAATCCAGAGGATATTAAGGAATATCTTACTAATGATGAATATAAGTTATATAAGATGATTTATTATAGGGCTTTAGCATCACTTATGCGTGATGCTAAGACTTTGGCTACTAGTGTTATTTTGGATAATAATAATTATCAATTTAAGGCTACAGGGCAGGTACTTGTATTTGATGGTTATTTGAAGGTATATAGTATGTATGAGGATAATAAGGATAATGTTTTACCTGATTTTGCTTCTTATAATAGTAATGTTGTTATTGCTAATAATATTGAGTATAGTAAGCATACTACTAAACCTCCTAGTAGATATACTGAAAGTAAGCTTATTAAAGAGATGGAAGATGTTGGTATTGGTAGACCTTCTACTTATGCTAAGACTATTGATACTTTAAAAGAGAGAAGTTATGTTAGAGTAGAGGATAAGAAGTTTGTCCCTACTGATGTTGGTATAGAAACTACGGATAAACTTCAAGAGTTTTTTAAGGATATTATTAATGTTGAATATACTAAGATGATGGAAGATGATTTGGATAAGATAGCGGAAGGTAAGATGGAATGGGATAAGCTTATTAGTTTATTTTATAATGATTTTGAACCTAAAGTAGAAATTGCTTTTAAGGAAATGGAAAAGAAGGCTCCGGAATATACTGGTGAAAAATGTCCTAAATGTTCTAGCCCTTTGGTTGTTAAGCAGAGTAGATATGGTAAGTTTGTGGCTTGTTCTAATTATCCTGAATGTAAATATATTAAGACTGAGAAGAAGGAAACTACGGAAATTATGGATTGCCCTTTATGTGATGGTAAGATAATAGAGAAGAAGACTAAGAGGGGTAAAGTTTTTTATGGATGTAATAATTATCCTAAATGTAGTTTTGCTTCATGGGATAAACCTATAAGTGAAAAATGTCCTGATTGCTTTGGTGTATTAGTTATAAAAAAGGATAAAGTAAAGTGTATGAATTGTGATTATGAAAGGGAATATAAGGAAGAAGATAATTAGTACTTCTTTCTTTTTCTTTACTTATATTTGCTATCGTGATAAAATTATATTGGATGGTGATTATGTGAATAGGCAAGAGGATTTAACAAAGGTTTTCGATAAGAGATGGAAAGCTAATCATAATGATGATGTTAAAAAAGCTAGGAATAAAGAAAAAAAATTTATGAATAAGATGTTTAATACTAATATTAATACTATTTCTAATAATAGTGTTATTACACCGGGAGAAATGGTTAGTAATCTTCATAATAATATGGAGAGTGCTAATAGAGGTATTAATCAAAGTAAGATTAATAGAATTGTAGGGAAGTTTAAATAATGGTTGATTTATATAAGTATGAAAAAGAACTTTATAAGAATGGATGTAAATATATTGGTGGGGTTGATGAGGTTGGACGTGGTCCTTTAATTGGTAGTGTGGTAGCAGCATGTGTTATTTTACCTCCTGATTTTGTATTAGAGGGACTTACTGATTCGAAGAAGTTATCTGAGAAAAAGAGAGATGAGTTTTATAAGATTATTTGGGATAAGGCTACTAGTATTGGTATTGGTATAGTGGATGAGAAGGTTATTGATGAAGTTAATATTTATGAGGCTACTAAAATTGCTATGAAGAAGGCTATTAGTGATACTAATATTAAACCTGATCATGTTCTTATTGATGCTATGCCTCTTGATATAGATGTTCCAACGACTAGTATTATTAAGGGGGATGCTAAATCTATTTCTATAGCGGCAGCTTCGGTTATAGCTAAGGTTACTAGAGATAAGATGATGTATGAACTTGATAAGATATATCCGATGTATGGTCTTGCTAGTAATAAGGGATATGGTACTAAGAAGCATATAGAGGCTATTAAGAAATATGGTATTACTAAATATCATAGGTTATCTTTTAAACCTGTTAGTGAATATAAGGATAAGATTATAGATTGATATAGTCTTTTTTTTTACATATAAATGTGTAAAGTTGTGAAAAATATATTTACAAAGATATATTGTTATAGTAAAATATATACATAGAGTGGCACAAAGTGGAAGAAAGTGGGGGATAATATGCTTATTGGTGAATTTCATCATAATTTAGATGAAAAGGGTAGAATAATTATTCCTTCTAAGTTTAGGGATGATCTTGGTAGTAAGGTTGTTGTTACTAGGGGACTTGATGGATGTTTATTTGTATATAGTATGAATGAATGGAATAATATTGTTTCTAAACTTAAGAGTCTTTCTTTTACTAAAAAAGATGCTAGAATGTTTAATAGATTCTTTATGTCTTCTGCTACTGTATGTGATTTTGATCGTCAAGGTAGGATTAATATACCAGCTTCTCTTGTTTTATATGCAGATATTAAAAAGGAATGTACGATAATAGGGGTTAATGATCGCCTAGAGGTATGGGCTACTGATAAGTTTGATAGTCTAATCGAAGATAATCTTGATGTTATGAGTGATGTTGCTGAGAATTTGTTTGAGGGGTTTGATATTAATGCATAAGACTGTATTATTAAATGAAGCAATTGATAATCTTAATGTTAAAGAAGATGGTATTTATGTTGATGCTACGCTTGGTTTTGGGGGACATAGTGGTTTAATACTTAAAAGAATTAAAAGGGGCTTTCTTTTCGCCTTTGATCAGGATGATATGGCGATAGAATATAGTAAAAAGAAATTAGAAGAGATTGGTAGTAATTTTGAAATTATTAAGGCTAATTTTGTTAATTTGGAAGAGGAACTTAATAAGAGAGGAATTACTAGGATAGATGGTATTGTATTTGATTTGGGTGTGTCTTCTCCACAACTGGATATTCCGGAGAGGGGATTTAGTTATCATAATGATGCTCCACTTGATATGAGAATGGATACTGATAGTGATTTTTCTGCTTATAATGTTGTTAATGAGTATTCTTATGATGATTTGGTTAGGATACTTAGGGATTATGGTGAAGAAAAGTACGCCTGTAGTATTGCTAAGAATATTGTAAAAGAAAGAGAAAAGGGTAGTATTGATACTACGCTAGAACTTGTAGATATTATTAAGAAGAGTATGCCTTATAAGGCTATGCGGGAAGGTCATCCTGCGAGACGTTCTTTTCAGGCTATTAGGATTGAGGTTAACCATGAACTTGATGTACTTAAGATTGCACTTGAATCTGCTATTAAGATGCTTAATGTTGGTGGTAGAATATCTGTTATTACTTTTCATTCTTTAGAGGATAGAATTGTTAAGGATATGTTTAATAAGTATTCTAAGGTTGATAGTAATCTTAGTAAACTTCCTTTTGTACCTAGTGAGTTTGAACCTAAATATAAGACTGTTCTTAATATTACTCCTAGTAAAGAGGAGATTAATGAAAATAGTAGGGCTAGATCTTCTAGACTTAGGGTTATTGAAAGAATAAAGGAATGATATAAATGAAGAAGAAGAAAAAGAAGGGTTTAACTAAAATAGAGAGATTTTTGTATAAGAGTTCTATGGCTATTATTTTGTTTCTTTTAGTGGGGATTGTATTTACTAGTGCTTCAGTATCTAAGATGAATATTGAACTTCAGGAAATGAATAAGACTGTAGAGAGTCAAGAGGATACTAATGAGAGTCTTGCTATGAAAATAAATGAAATGGCTTCTTTAGAGAATATTCAAACTATGAGTAGAAACTTGGGACTTGCTTATAATGATGAGAATATTAAGACGATAGAATAAGGTGATTATTATGAAAAAAGGTAAGGTTAATAATGATAGGTTTAAAGTTAGTAAACATGTTATTATTGTTACCTTTTTTTTGTTTTTGGTACTTATTGTTAGGCTTTGTTATTTGTGCGTAGTGGATTATAAGGTTGGGGATTCTACTATTAGTATGTTTATTAAGAATAGGAATACTAAAGAAGAGGTTCTTATGCCTAAGAGAGGTACTATATATGATACTAATGGTAATGCTTTGGCTAATGATGTTGTTAGTTATACTTTAGTGGCTTATTTATCTGATAAAAGGGTTAATTCTAATGGGGATATTGATTATGTTAGTGATATTGATGATACTAGTGATAAGCTTGCTAGTGTACTTGGAGTAGAATCTTCTAGTATTAAAGAGATTCTTACTAATGGTAAGAATAATAATAAGTATCAGGTTGAATTTGGTAGTTTTGGTAAGGGACTTAGTGAACTTGCTAAAGAGGATATTGATAAACTTAATCTTCCTGGTATTGGGTTTACTAAGGATATTAAGAGGTATTATCAGAATGGTAATTTTGCTTCTTATTTGATTGGATATACTGTTACTAAGGAAGATGATGATGGTAATAAGTGGATAACTGGTGAGATGGGACTTGAAGAGTATTATAATAAAGAATTATCTGGTAAGAGTGGTTATATTACTTATGAAAAGGATAAGTATGGGTATAAGATTGCTAATGGTCGTGAATATGTTGAACCTGCTACGGATGGTAATGATATTTATCTTACTATTGATAATAATATTCAGTTATTTGTAGAGAATGCTGTTCGTTCTTCGGAAGAAAATAGTGAGGCTGAATGGACTTTGATGGTAGTAGCGGATGCTAAAAGTGGGGCTATTTTGGGTTATTCTTCTGCTCCTAGTTTTGATCCTAATATTAGGAATATTACTTCTTATTTGGATCCTATTGTTAATCAGGCTTATGAACCTGGATCGACGATGAAGATATTTAGTTATATGTGTGCTGTTGATTCTGGTAATTACGATGGTAATACTACTTATACTTCTGGTAGTAAGTCTTATACTAGTGAAGCTGATGGTAGTACTGTTACTATTTCTGACTGGAAGAAAGAGGGATGGGGGACTCTTACGTATGATCAGGGTTTTGCTTTATCTTCTAATATTGCTGTTGCTAATATTGTTGAGAGTGTTATTACTAAAGAGGATTTGAAGAGTTGTTATGCTAAATATGGTTTTGGGAAGGCTACTGGTTTTTCTTTGAAGAGAGAGGATAAGGGTAATATTGATTATAAATATCAGATAGAGGCTGCTACGGCGGGATATGGTCAGGGTATTACTACTACTCCTATGCAACATATTCAAGCTCTTACGGCTATTGCTAATGATGGCGTTATGCTTAGACCTTATGTAGTTGATAAGATTACTCTTTCTAATAGTAAGAAGAGTATTTATACTGGTAAGAGAATGGTAGTTGGTACTGTTGCTAGTAGTGATACTATTTCGAAGATGAAAGAACTTATGAAGAGTGTTATTACTGGAGATGAGACTAATTCTACTGGTTATGCTTATTATATGGATGGTTATGATTTGATTGGTAAGACTGGTACTGCTCAAATATATGATTATACTAAGGGTAGTTATATGAAGGGTAGTAGTGATTATATTTATTCTTTCTCTGGTATGTTTCCTGGAGATAATCCGGAAATTATTATATATGCTGCTGTTAAACTTCCTAAGGATACTACTAATTATATTGCTCCTATGGTAAAGGAAGTAGAGAAGAATATTACTAAGTATTTGAATATTGAGAATTCTTCTAAGAAGAAGGATAGTTATGAAATTAAATCTTATTTGAATAAGAATACTAAGGAAGTTGAGAGTGAACTTAAGGCTAATAATCTTAGAGTATTGGTTTTAGGGGATGGGGATAAGATTATTGATGGGTATCCTAGTAGTAATAGTAAGTTATATGATAATGATTTGGTTATTCTTAAGACTAATAGTTTTGATAATAAGAAGATGGTTGATTTGGTTGGTTATTCTTATAAAGAGGCTAATAATATTCTTAAACTTATGGATGTTAATTATTCTATTGAGGGGAATGGTTATGTTTATGAACAGAGTGTTAATGCTGGAGATGATATTGGCAATGATGAAATTATTGTTAAACTTAAAGAGAAATGGTGATGATATTTGTTATGGAAGATGATACTAATTTTATATCTAAAGTATTATATACAATACTTATTATTCTTATTTGTGTTATTCTTGGTATATATGTTGCTAAATGTATAATTGGATAATTTACTTGTTTTGGTGAGGCTAATTATACTAATGGGTATTTGACTAAGAAGTTATAAAAAAAACACATGGGTATGTGTTTTAACCTAAGGCTATATCTAATATCATCATGATTGTGAAGCCTATTATTGTGAAGAGAGACATTAGGTCTTTCTTTTTGTTTGTTTGGGATTCTGGTATTAGTTCTTCTACTACGACATAGATCATTGCGCCTGCGGCGAATGATAGTAGAAATGGTAATAGGATTCTTATTTTTAATACTAAGAGTGCTCCTAATACTCCTGATATTGGTTCTACTAAACCACTTAATTGTCCATAAAAGAAGGCTTTTTTTCTACTTATTCCTTCTCGTCTTAATGGGACTGATACTGCTGTTCCTTCTGGGAAGTTTTGGATTCCTATGCCTAATGCTATTAGCATGGCTGATGTTAATGTTGCACCTTCTAAGGAATATGCGATGGAACCAAAGGCTACGCCTACGGCTAAGCCTTCTGGGATATTATGTAATGTTATGGAAAATATTAGCATTAGGCATCTTTTGAAACTATTTCTTTCTTTTTCTTCTTTTTCGTTTATTTTTTTATCGAAGTGATTAAATAGTTTATCTCCTATAAATAATAGTAATCCTCCTGCTATGAATCCTATAAAGGTTATTAACCATGGTATCATTTTTAGATTTATGGCCATTTCTGTAGCGGGATTTAAGAGAGAGAAGAATGATGCTGCTATCATTACTCCGGCAGCTATGGCCAACATGGCATCCATTATGTTTTTTTTGACGTTTTTGAAGAAGAAGACTAAAGAGGCTCCTAATAGGGTTACACTATAAGTAAATATTGTAGCTAATAGAGCTAATAATATGGGACTTAAGTCTTTTAAGTTATTTATCATGTTATCTACCTCATTATTATGTTATGTTACTATTTATATGGTGTATAGGCTAATGACTAAAAGACCTTTTTATAAAATTATTGATTAGTGTAGTTTTTATGATATAATATATTATGTAAGGTGATGAAATATGGAAGATGAAATGGTTATGATTACTAAGAAACCAGGAATAAAGAATTGTGTTAGAATTAATGGCACTTCAGATATTCCTGATTTTTTAAAAGATGTTGTTAGTGTTCAAGGAGAAGAATTGGTACTTGATTGTCTTGAGGGAAAAGAAAAATGTCCTCTTGGTTCAGTTATTGCTTTTGAAAAATTAGATAGTGGTAAAATGAATGTATGGAATAAGGCTAATTGGAAGGAAACGACAAAGGAGGTCAATGGTGTTTTTTATGAATTACCTAAACCTAATATGGCAATAAGAGTTGGTGATACGATTCCTTTTGAGGTTACTAATGGTCTTGGAAATAGATTTAGTGTTTTACCTAATGGGGAATTTCAAATTGATGCTGGATGGGGCCTTGTCAAATGTGCTCCTAATAATGGATATATTGTTGTTTATGGTAAAAATGAGGATGGAAGTTTAGATGCTAATTTTTTGACAAAGGGTACTCCTTCTTTTGATCAGTATTATGTTTTGGATAAGAATGGTAATATTATTCAGTCTTTAGAAGAATATGATAATCAATTTAATCAGAGTAAACATTCTGGTAAAAGAATGTAAAAATAATAACCTCTAATAGTCTAGAGGTTATTATTATTTTAGAGATTATTTAGGTAATCTCTTTATGTAAACAGTAGTTTTATTGCTACTGTATTATTATTATATTTGTTTTTTTGTTTTTTATACTTTTTTTGATAAATATTGTTATGGATATTATGGTATATATTACTAATTGTATTATTAGTATATATGGATATATGCTATCTAGGTAGTGGTTGAAATTGGTATTGTTTTTAAATATTTTGGTTGATATTAATATTATGGTTATTATTAGTATTAGATTTAAAAGGGGATTGTTTTTTTTATTTATGTTTTCTTTTATGTTATAGATGTACATGGTTAATGATATGAATGAACTTAGTATCCATTGTAATGATAAGAAGTTTTCTATTCTATCTATGAAACTGAATATTGATATTTTTTTTAGGGTTATATATACTGGGTATTGATATATTTTTATTAGATATCTTCCTAGACATGAACTTGATATTATGCATATAAGGAATATTGCTAGGCTTGTTATCATATATGTTATTAAGAGGTATTTTGTTGTTTTTTTGTTGTTTTCTATTATACTTTTTGGAATTATTAGGAAACTATATGCTGGAGAGGTTAATAATAGGGTATATACTAAGGCTGCTAAAAAGGGGGGCTTGATGCCATTTTCTAATATTGGTTTTAGGTTATCGGATTTTATTTCTGGGATTATTCCTATTATTCCTAGAATTAGTAAGGATAGTATTATTATTGTATATATTATACTTATTTTGGATATGGTTGTTATTCCTTTGCTTACTGTGTGATAGATTGTTATTCCTAATATTAGTGTTACTAAGGTTATTGATGTATTTGTTAGGTATTGGGATATGATGAAATTACTGGTATTGAATAGCATTGTTAGTGTTAATATTATATATATTATGGTTAGGATAATATTTATTATTGTTCCTAATGTTTTTCCATATATTATTTTTGTTTTTATATGTATTGGTTTATCTATTTTGTAATTGAATATATATATTAGTATTAGTATAGGTATTATACCTATAATTGTACCTATTATTATACTTATATAGGCGTCTATGCCTGTTATTTTTATGGTTATATATGGGGCTATTCCTAAACTACAGGAGAATAATTGGAGGAATAGAATACTTGATATGTCTAGATTATTTATTTTTTCTTTCATATTCTATTCCTCCTAGGGTATTGCCTTTTTCATATAATTTTATATTTGATTTTACTTCTAGTTTTATATTTGGGTATATATCTTCATACCAGTTATTACATTTTTCTTTAAAATATTTATGGTCTGTATGATAGTATAATTGTCTGAAACCAAAGATATCGGTATTATAGTTTTCTTTGATGTTATTAAAGGTATTTATTATTTCTTTCTCTAATTCTTTATTGAAGTGTTGGTTTAGTTTTTCTACTTCTTTTTTATTTTTTATGTCTATATTTGTTTGTACTTCTTTTGTTTTGGAATATCCTGTTAATTCTATTTTTATTTTGTTATTTTTTATGTCTACTTCTTTTTTTGTTTTTATTTGATTTGGTTCGAATACGACATAGCCGTTTTTATATGGATATTTTAGGATTGTTTCTTTTATATTTCCACTTATTATATTTTGTATTTTTGATTCTTCTATGGACAGGTATCCTAGTATTTTATTATCTTTTGTAATAGCGGTTGTTCCTATTTTTACAGTGGCTTTGGGGGATGATGTGGTTATGTTTTCTTTTTCGTCTCCTATTTCTTCATTGCCATATAATGTCATTGATGGTAGTGTTACTTCTAAATATGGATCTATATACATATTTAGTAATTCGTTTATTGTTACTTCGTATGTTAATCCTAGTACTTGGCTTTGTAATTCTAATGATTCTAGGATATTTGATGATGAGAAGTTTGTTAAGAGGGTTTGTAAGGATATTCCTTTGATACTTTTATCTGTTTTGGCTATTATTATTTTTATTTCGGTTCTTGTTTCGGGATCTCTTGTGAAGTATTCTAAGAATTCTTTTAGATGGTTATTTACTATTTCTTCACTTAATACGATTATTTCTAAATGTGCTGCGTATAGTTGTCTTGGTGATTCTAATACGATATTACGAAAGGCTTCTTGAAGAGATGGAGCGCTATTTTTGAAGGTGATGAATGGGGAGTTATTAGCGCTTGAGGCGTCTTGTTGTTTGATTGGGTTTACTACTTCTGCTATTATGTTATAGTTGTTATTTTGATAGTCGATACTAACAGCGGTTGTTATTCCTAATTCGTTTAGTTCTCTGTAGTTACAGCCGGTTAGTAGGGGGAGTAATATAATTAAATATTTAATTTTTTTCATTTTTGACCTCTCTTATGATATTTTTTGTTAGATATTTATCTCTTTTGTTTCTTTTTGATAATGGGAATTTTATGATACTGTTTTTTATTTCTTCGGATAATGGGGTGAATGGTAACATATATGATTTACCAAATGTATTTATGCTACATATATTTGTTGTAAATATTATGAATACTATAAATATTCCAAATATTCCTATGGTTGTACCTCCTATCATGAATAGTAATCGATACCATTTTATGGCGTTTGTTAATTCTGGTTCGGTTATGATTAATGCACTTATGGCGGTTATGGCTACTACTATTATCATAATTGGGGAGACTATTCCGGCATTTACGGCAGCTTCTCCTAATATTAATGCTCCTACTATGGATAGGGCTGAATTGGATATGTTTGGGATTCGGTAGTCACTTTCTCTTAGTATTTCAAATGATACGAACATTAATAGGGCTTCAAAAAAGGCGGGAAATGGTACGGTACTTCTTTGGGAGGCGAAACTTGTTAGTAGTTCTAATGGTATCATTTCTTGATTGAAGGTTGTTAGGGCTATATATATTCCTGGGGTTAGTATTGTTATAAAGAATGCTAGGTATCTTAGTATTCTTGTTAGGGTGTTATTTATGTATTTGGAATCTTTATCATCTTGTGATAGAAAGAAATCGTTTAGAAAAGCGGGCATTATTATGGCAAATGGGTTATTGTCTACTAGTAATACTGTTTTGCCTTTTAATAGGGAATTTACTACTTTGTCTGGTCTTTCTGTTGTTATGGTGGTTGGGAATATTGTTTTTGTTTCGTCTTCTATTAGATATTTTAGTGTTCCTGAATCTATTACACTATCTATTTCGATGTTATTTAATTTTTTTATTATGTTGTTTTTTATGGTTGTATCTGTTATACCATCTATGGTAAGGATACTTATTTTGTTTTTGGAGTATTTTCCTAATTCTATATCATGATTCCATAATTTATTTGATTTTATTCTTCTTTTTATTAAACCCATATTGGTTTCTATGTTTTCGGTAAATGAATCCATTGGTCCACGGATTGTTGTTTCGGTCATTGGTTTTTCTATACTTCTGGTTAGATTTTTTTTTACTTCTAGGGCTAATGAATAATCATTTTCTATTAGTAATATGGCAAAGCCATTATTTAGATATTTATTTATATCTTTATAGTTTTTTATTTCTTTTATTTTGATGTTTGTTATGTTATTTTTTATTACATCATATAGTAAGTCTTGATTATTATATATTCTTTCTATATAGTCTAAACTTTTATAGATAAAATTAGACATTTTGTTTTGATCGGTAAGGGATTCGTTATAGATTATATTTATTTTGGTGTTATTTATATATTTTTCTCTATATATTATATATGAACTATTATTAGTTTCTTCTTTTAATTTATTTATTATTTTATTATTCATATTAGCACCTCGTTATTATTATGATATTTATGATTGGTTTTAATACTATTTTTGGTAATAAAAATGGTAATCTAGTGTTAAATTACTTTATATTAATTGACAAAAAATATAAAAAAAATTATAATTATAATAGAGGTGGTTTGTGTGAACTATACAAATAGAGAAGTAGTTAAAAGATTAAAACAATATGATATGTTTTTGAGTAGTTTGAATTTGACTACTGATAGTCTACAGAAAGAAAGAATATGTGATCAATTAGATAAGATAGAGAAACAGATATTACTTGATACTAATACGGAGTATGAAGAGGAATATATTGCTTTATCTAGTAAGGAATCTAAATTATTAGATGAAGAGAAGGATAGGTTAAGAGATCTTATTTCTTTAATAGAGGGTAGACGTGAATATTTGAATCAAAGAAAAGAAAGACATAGGGATATAACTGGTTCTCTTGTTGAACTTACTACTTTTCTTGGTGAAGATAAACTTACCTTTTATAAAAGAAAATTAAAGATTATTGAAAAATATGAGGATAATAAGGCTTTAAAGGAGTCTCTTATTAGTGATATGAAGAGTCTTGATATTAAGATTAGTGAGGCTTCTCGTAATGTTAAGGCTAATATGCGTTTAAATGATATGCTTGAGAGCAAGATGATTGCATTGGTTAGTAAATCTCTTGATAAGCTTAATCTTTATAATTTGATGGATAAGAAGGATGATATTTTTAATAAATATAGTTCGCTTTCTTATGCTAAGGATATGGCTAAAGATAATCTAGATAGTTCTATAGAACTAAAAGATGATGATATGAAGCTTGAATGTGAAAAGATGCTATCAGATATTACTAAAGAATATGATGTATATGATAAAGAAGTTAATATTATTAAATTGATTGAGATATATGATAAGCCTACTAGTGGATATGAAGAGTTACTTAAGAAGAGAGAAGATATTAATGATATACTTAGAAATATTTCTGGTACTGAGCTTTATAATCTTATTAATGATGAATTATCTAAGGGATATAATACTATTAAATTAGAAAAACAAGATATTAAGAATTATGATGATCTTAGAAGTGAGAGAGAAAAGAAGAATAAACGTCTTTATGAAATAGATGAAGAAAATAACTCTAAAGAATTTAAAGAATTACTTGAGGATTTGATTAAGAGTGAGAATAAGTTTAGAGAAGAAAGAATTAGACTTGCTAGAAATCAAGAGAGTAAGGAAAGGGAAAAGAAATTACAAGAGGAGCAAAAGATAGAGGCTTCTAGGGTTAGAAGACAAAAGCTTATTGAAGAGGCTAGACTTAAAGAACAATTAGAGAGAACGGAAAAATTAAAGGAATTACAAAAGAAGACGGTTATTAATCCTAAGAAAGAGGAACTATTTGAAAAGGTACAAGAAGAACTTGAGGAGAAAGTAAAGAAAGAGCAGGCTAATTTTATTAAGGATGAAAAGATAAAGAATCCTTTAGAGAATAAGTCTTTGGATGATATGCTTAAATATGAAGATACTTTTGATACTAATGAGTTATTTGAAAATACTAAGATTGTTCCTAATAAGGTTAATAATGATATGGAATCTTCTTTATTTAAAGAGGCTTCAGAAGCTCCTGTGAATGAGAAAGAAGATAAGAAAGAGGATACTCCTATATGGAAACCTATTGATATTCCTACTGATAATAGTAAAGCAGATGATTTGTTTAAAGATGTTAATGAGAATGTTTCTTTAGAGGTTCCTGCTGAAAAAGAAGAAGTAAAGAAAGAGATTCCAAAAGAAGAAATAGAAAAGAAAGATAATAGTACTTCTATATTTCCTGAATCTCCTATGAAAGATAAAACTAAAGATAATTCTATTTATGATTTTTTAGAAAATAATCAAAATATTATTTGGAAGACTACAGAAAGTAAAAAGTCTTTGAATGAAATACCTGTTATTGAAAATAAGAATAAAAATAGTTCTGGATTTCCAGAATTAGGTAGTAAGGAAGGTGAGGTATTATGGAAGGAAACTCTTTAAATTCTTTTGAAAATCTTTGTAAGATTTTTGAAACTAGAATAAAACTTGATAAAGAGAAGAATATTGAAACACCACCTGATGTACTTATTAATTATGAAAAGTATTCTAAGAAGATAGATTCTATCTATAATAGTAAGTTTGAAAAAGAAATTAAACCTTTGATTGTTCCTGCTGTTACTATTGAGAAAGAAGAGGAAAGACTTGGTAAGCTTATTAGTTTACTTAAGAGTAGATTAGAGAAGAGAGAAGAGTTAGAAAATAGGTTTTATTTAACTACTGGTAGATATATCAAGGGATTACAACTTGTTGTATCTGAAAGTGAGTTTGAAGATAAGAAGAATAGATTGGAAACTATTACTAAATATTTAGATACTCGTAATGAGATTAATACGGTTAATGAATCTATTTCTGAACTTAAGGATAAACTTAGTGATGAAGTGGCTAAACAAGATGAGTATATTAAAAAGAATAAGATCATGGAGGATGAGTTATATAATTCTTTTAAAGATGTTATTAGTAATGATGATTATTTGAGTAAATTAAATGAAGATGATATTGATACTGAGATTGCTATGGTTATTGATAAAGTAAAAGATAATAAGGAAACTTTAGATGTAACTAAAGATAGTGTTAATAGTTTGATGATAAGTGGAGATAATGATGATTATGCTTCTTATATTGAAGATGCTGAAAGAAGTTATTTTACTTGGAAGAATAGGGAGCTTTTGTTAAAGATATATTCTCTTGTTGTTAAATTTGAAGATAATTATAATGATTTATTTGAAAAAAGGGATAAGATAAATAAGATAATAAGAAATAGAAGAAGTATTAAAGATAATTTGACTATTGAAGTTACTGATAATTTTAGTTCTTTTGAAGATGTTTTAAAAGAACAATTAGATGTACTTAAGAATGAGAAAGAAGTTTTAGAGAATGTATCTAATTATACTAATAGAATTAGTTTTAAAGAGGAAAGATTAAGTGAATTAGAAGAAGCTAATAATTCTGTAGAAATTCTTTCGATATTAAGAGAATATGGATTAATTGATACTTATGATAATAAAGAGGAATTAGAAGAAGTTCCATTGGAAACTCCTGAATTAGAAGAAGAAGATAATGGTGATGAAGAAGAAGAAATCTTTGTTAAAGAAATTAATCCTTATCGTATAGTTGATGTTATTGATTATCCTAAATCTTTAAATATTGGTTTAGCTAGACTTAAGGGTGAGAGTGTTAGAGAGAAGGTTAATAAGAAGTTAAATCCTACTATTAAGGCTCCTACTTTTGATGATATTACTAATGAAATAGATAATAGTAAAGAAGAAGATAAGGCTATTGATACTTCTAATAATGATTTAGTGGATGATAAGAAATTAGATAATGAAGGTGTTAAGGAAGATATTGTTACTCCTACTTGGGATATTCCTAAGAAAGAAGAGGTTGTTACTCCTACTTGGGAGGTTCCTAAGAAAGAGGATATTATTAAAAAGGATGATACTGATATTAAGGTAATTAATGATGATAATATTCCTGTATGGGGTAGTAATATTAATACAAATATTAATAAAAATATTAATACAGTAGAAGAAGTTAATACTTCTAATGGTAGTGTTCCTATATGGAATAATACTTTAGATAATAATAGTAATTCTACTGATACAAAGATTCTTGATAATAAGGAAGATAATGCTTTCTGGGTACCTGTATCTGATTCTAAATTGGATGCTAATGTTTTTCCTAGTATTGATATTCCTACTAATAATGGATTTAATGGTACAAAGGATAATTTTGGGTTCCCGGATATTAATAATTAGAGGTGATATGATGAAGATTGATATTAACAAGGTAATTATACTGGAAAATAAGGAAGAGTATGTAGTACTTGATAAGGTTAATTGTGAAGATATAGATTATTATTATATAGCTAAAATTAATGATACTAAAACTGATATTGAAAATAATTATAAACTTGTTAGAATTATTACTAATAATGATGGTGATAGTATTATAGAGGAAGTTACTGGAGAAGATAGTTTAAGAAAAATATTGCCTTTATTTGAGAAAACTTATTAAATATTAAAGATGACTTTGGTCATCTTTTTCTATTTCCTTTGTTTATAATATATTGTCTTTAAAAAAGGCGAACACTTAGTCGTTAACATGTTGTTAAAAAAGTTAAAAAATTCAATTTAAGAAACATTGTAATTCTTTAAAATACTGAAAAAAGTAAAAATAATTTACATTTGTAATATACTTAAAATTTCTATAATTCCTTTAACTATAAGGAAATGTTGGCTATAAT
>ERZ1023839.204-NODE-204-length-18774-cov-16.012020_pt1 | contig 18774 bp, 17 predicted proteins | sample MGYA00380383_ERZ1023839 | MGnify/ENA primary metagenome ERZ1023839 (study PRJEB33179, sample SAMN07449065) | human gut metagenome | biome: Human-gut; feature: Human associated habitat; material: Faeces | host: Homo sapiens | place: India:Kasaragod | collected... | reverse complement strand
CTTCATAAGACAAATGAGAATAATTTGTCATTTTCAATACCTCCTTAATGACAAATAAATTGCTTAGGAAGATATTATAGATGTTTCTTAAACTTATTGCACATTAATTGTGCACTTTCAATAAAAATCTACAAAATATCAAAAGTTTCAACTTGTCAAAACTAATCAATTTACTACTCAGTATTATACGTGTTATAATTTATATATAGGTGATTACTTATGATGATTAAAGTAGTAGCATGTTTGATTGAAAAAGATAATAAAGTTCTCATTGCGAAACGTTCAACTGGTGATCCTAATGTTTTGGGTAAATGGGAATTTCCTGGAGGAAAGGTAGAACCTAATGAAGACGAAAAACATGCAATTGAAAGAGAAATAAAAGAAGAATTTGAATTAGAAATAAAGGCTAGTAAATACTTAGTGAATAATATATGTGAATACCCTAAAAAAACTGTTGATTTGAGATTATACAGTTGTAAATATATTTCTGGTGATTTTAATCTTCATGATCATTCAGAATATAAATGGGTAGAAAAAGATAATTTATTAAATTATGATTTAGCACCTGCTGATATTCCACTTGCTAAATATGTTAAGGAGAAATAATTGTGAGTACTTTAAGAGAGATTGTTTATAACTCAGTTATTGCTATTCATAGAAGAACTGGAAAAGAGTGGATTCCACTAAAAGAAATCTATGAAGAAGTTGACAAAAATAGAGACGTAGGTATAAATAATGGTGGCGCTTCAGTAAGAGCAGCATTAGAAACACATAGTGCATTATCAGAAGTATTTTCTGGAACAGAAGAATACATTTTAAAAGAAAAAGGATCATGCCTATATAAATCAATATATTATGATCAAATAAAATTTATAAACAATATGAATATTGGTGATGTATTTACACGAGATCAACTTATGGCAATTTTTAAAATAAGTGGTCAGTCAGGCATAATGAAAACCAATTCATTAAACTGTTTAGTATTAACAACATCAGAAAAAAATGGTGTATATGGTGATAGTTTAGTTGAAAACGGTTTTATTACATATACTGGAGAAGGATTAAGAGGAGATCAAACTATCACAAAAAACAATAAAACAATTTATAAATCAAACGAAAATGATTTACCAATGTATTTATTCTCTAAAGATAATAATAAAAAATATATTTTCGAAGGACAATTTAAACTATGTGCTGAACCATATCAAGTTGTAGAAAAGGACATAGATGGAAACGATAGACTCGTATGGAAATTTCCTTTATCAATTGTATATTCAAATGATTATAATTTTGAAAAAGATGAAAAATTTAGCAAAATAGTTTATGAAATAACTGAAATCGAAAGAAAAGTATATTCTGATATGATTGAGGAACAAAATGATTTGGAATATAAGGAAGGTAAAATAAACATAAGAAAGTATAGGAAAACAGATAAAAAAATACAAAGAACTAAAAAGCCGGACTATATAGCTGAAGAAATCATAAAAACAAATCAGGGTATTATAAATGAGAAAGTTGTATATGAAAACGAACTCAGGGGCTTAATGGAAGCAGGAGCTCAAGAACAAGTTAGGAAAATGGAAGAATTTTTTAATAATAAAAAAGAGAATGAAGGATTTGATATTTTATCATTTGAATTAAATGAAAATGGTGAATATGTTGAAAAATATATTGAAGTCAAATCAACAAAGGGTAATGAAGGAACACCAATTGATATTACGTCTGATGAAATAGATTTTGCAAAAAAACATATAGATAATTATTATTTGTATAGGATAATTAATAGTGAAAGTAAAGACCGTTATCTAAAAAAAGTAAGAGGTAAAGATCTATTCAATAATACGGATTATAATTTTGTTCCAACAAGTTATAAAATATATTCAAATTAAAGGCCCAGAAAATTTAATTCTGAGCTTTTTTATTTGATATAAAAGTAATTTTTGTTACAATAATTATAATTCTATGAAGAACATCAACATCAATATAACCTTTTATGCCAATTAAATCATTTTCTTTGATGTAATTATCTAATTCTTTTTGAAAGTCTTTTGAAATATTTATTCTGACAATTTGATGGTTTTCTAAGCCTTCAACTTTTAAGAATAATTCTTCACTTTCAATACCTCCTTAATGACAAACAAATTGCTCAGGAAGATATTATATATGTTTCTTAAAGTTATTGCACATTAATTGTGCACTTTCAATAAAAATCTACAGCAATTTTTTTCATGTCAAATAAATGTCACAACACTTTAAAAAATAAACTTATCTTGATATACTTGAAAGGTGAAAGGTAGGAAAAAATGAAACAAGAATGGAATGGATTTAAAGATGGAATATGGACAGAGGAAATAAATGTTTCAGATTTCATTTTAAAAAATTATAAAGCTTATGACGGAGAGGAATCTTTTTTAACTTCTCCATCAGCAAAAACAAAAAAGGTTTGGAGTACCTGTGAAAACTTACTTAAAGAAGAATTAAAAAAACATGTTTTAGATATTGATACCAAACATATGTCAGGCATAAATAGTTTTGCTCCAGGATATATTTGTGATGAAGATGATGTGATTGTTGGACTACAAACAGATAAACCTTTAAAAAGAATTGTCAATCCTTATGGAGGAATTCGCATGGTTCATCAAGAACTCGAGGCTTATGGTTATCATTTAGATGATACCGTCGCTAAATATTTTAAGGAATTTCGTAAAACTCATAACGATGGTGTCTTTGATGCTTATCCTGAAAGTGTTCGTAAGGCTCGCCATGTTGGTCTTTTAACGGGACTACCTGATGCTTATGGTCGTGGTCGTATCATTGGAGACTATAGAAGAGTCGCTTTATATGGTATCGATTATTTAATGCAGGAAAAGAAAAAAGACTGGGATAATTTAATTGGTCCAATGACGGATGATTTAATAAGACTTCGTGAAGAAGTCGCTATGCAATATAAAGCCTTAGACGATATGAAAAAAATGGCTCTTTCTTATGGCTTTGATATTTCAAAACCAGCTTCTTGTGCTCGTGAAGCGGTGCAATGGACCTATTTTGCGTATTTAGCCGCGGTTAAAGAAAATAACGGGGCCGCGATGAGCCTTGGTAGAGTTGATGCTTTTTTTGATATTTACTTCGAAAGAGATTTAGAAAATGGTCTTTTAAAAGAAGAAGAAGTTCAAGAAATTATTGATCAATTTGTAATTAAACTTCGTTTAGTAAGACATTTAAGAACACCAGAATATGATGAGTTATTCTCAGGAGACCCTACTTGGGTAACAGCATCTATTGGTGGAATTACCGAAAAAGGTGAGTCTTTAGTAACAAAGACTTCTTTAAGATTTTTACATACCCTTACGAATTTAGATACTGCTCCAGAACCTAACATGACTGTTTTATGGAGTGAAAAATTACCAGAAAATTTCAAAAAATATTGTGCTCGTTTGTCTATTTTGACAGACGCGATTCAATATGAAAATGATGATGTTATGAGACCTTTATATGGCAGTGATTATGCCATTGCTTGCTGTGTTTCAGCTATGCGTGAAGGAAAAGATATGCAATTTTTTGGAGCTCGTTGCAACTTGGCTAAAGCCCTTCTTTATTCTATCAATGGCGGTATTGATGAAATCAAAAAAGAAAAGGTCATTGATGGCTTTACTAAAAATACAGAAGCGATTTTAAACTTTGAAACTGTGAAAGAAAACTATTTTAAAATGCTTAAAGAAATTGCTTCTGTTTATAGTGATGCCATGAACATTATTCATTATATGCATGATAAATATGCTTATGAAGCTGGCCAAATGGCTTTACATGACACCCGTGTAAGACGTTTAATGGCTTATGGAGTAGCAGGCCTTTCTGTCGTGGCTGATTCTTTATCTGCTATCAAATATGCCAAAGTAAAACCTATAAGAGATGAAGATGGCTTAGCTATCGATTTTGAAATTGAAGGAGATTTTCCTAAATATGGTAATGACGATGACCGGGTAGATGATTTAGCTAAAGAAGTTTTAGAAAAATTTTATGAAGAACTTTCTAGTCATAAATGTTATCGTGATGCTCATCCTACTTTATCCGTTCTTACCATAACATCTAATGTGGTATATGGTTCTAAAACAGGTGCCACTCCAGATGGACGTAAAAAAGGGGTTGCTTTTGCACCAGGGGCTAATCCTATGCATCAACGTGATGAAAATGGAGCGATAGCAAGTTTAAATTCGGTTGCTAAGATTCCATATCAAGGATGTTGTGAAGATGGTATTTCAAATACCTTTAGTATTGTGCCAACAAGCCTTGGACATTCTTTAGACGAACAAGTAAATAATCTTGTTTCCTTATTAGAAGGCTATTTTAGTCAAGGAGCTCATCACTTAAATGTTAATGTTTTAAATCGTGATATGCTTATTGAGGCGATGAATAATCCTTTAAAGTATCCTCTTTTAACTATTAGAGTTTCTGGATATGCGGTTCGTTTTAATCGTTTAACTAGAAAACAACAAGAAGAAGTTATTTCAAGAACTTTCCATGAGAAGTTATAATGAATGGATATATTGATTCAATCGAGTCTTTTGGACTTCTTGATGGCCCAGGAATCAGGACAGTTGTCTTTTTAAAAGGATGTCAATTAAGATGTTTATATTGTCACAATCCTGAAATGTGGATGATGAAGGGAAATACTTTAAGTTCAGATGAGCTTGTCAGCAAAATAAAAAGAAATAAACCTTATTTTAAAAGAAATCATGGTGGAGTCACTTTTTCAGGAGGGGAACCTCTCTTACAAAAAGATTTTTTAATAGAAGTTATGACCAAATTAAAACAAGAAAATATTCATATTGCTCTTGATACGGCTGGTGTTGGTATAGGTGATTATGACAAAATTTTATCTTTAGTAGATCTAGTTTTATTTGATGTTAAATACGCGGATAAAGATGGTTATCAAAAATTAACAGGATATCCTATTGATGCGTCTGAAAAATTTATTGAAGCCCTAAATAAAAGTGGCAAACCTGTTTGGATAAGACAAGTAATTGTTCCTACTATGATGGACAATGATGATTATTTACAAAGATTAGCTTTATATTTAAATAAAATAGATAATATTGAGAAAATTGAATTTTTACCTTTTCATCATTTAGGTTTTAGTAAATATGAAAAACTACATTTAAAAAATCCTTTAATTAATACTCCGGAAATGGATAAAGAAGAATGTCAAAAACTATTCCTAAAATTGCAAGAAAAAAAAGAAAACAAGGCGATTTAGCTTTGTTTTTTTCTAAAACAAAACAATTGTATTCCTTATAAAACTATGTTAAAATATAACTTGCCAAAAAAGAGGGGGACTATTATGTTTGATGAAAATAAATTGAGATTTCAGATAATACCCGGCGATAAGGAAATCGTGACCTCTTTGGAAAGATTAAAATATGCTTCTTTTGATGCTTTAAATGATGAAATAACGGTGTCTTTAGGAGAATTTTTAGAAAGAAATATGACAGGATTAATGGCACTTTATGAAAATGAAATAGTAGCTGGATGTTTTGCGTGTAATCATGCACCTATTCTTTACATTTCCAGTTTATTTGTAAAAAAAGAATATCAACGTTGCGGTTACCATTTAGGAAAAAGAATTCTTTTAAAGACGTTACAGCAAAAAGCTGAATTTGAAAAACATTATAAAGAACATTTTGAAATAGCTAAAATGTATGCTATGAATGAAAAATTAAAAAATCTTTATTTATCTTGGGGCTTTGAAGCTCCTTATGATTCATTATTAGTTCGAAAATATTTATGAGGAGGGATAGGATGTATTTTGCAAAAAATGAAATTATTTTAGAACCTTATGAGGATATAGCTATTAAAAAGGAAAATGATAGTCAATATACTAAAATGGCGACAAGCTATAAAGGAGAAAACTTATATATCAATGAAGAACCCGTTTTTTTACTACGTAAAAGTTACAAGGAACCTGATATGCCTGAGTTTGCTAATATTGAAACCAGAAAAGTTTCTGTTCAGGAAGAACTCAATCCTGTGCTTATAAAATTAGAACAGTTACTTTTAAAACAAAAATTATACAGTCTTTCAAGATTTTATCAACAATTTTCAATATTGAAAACCCATATTTATGGCTATTCTTGCGATAAAGCGGTAAAATGTGGTCATGAAGATGGTTATCTTCATTTAGTACTAGCAAATGATGAAGACCCTAAAACCGTTTATCATTATTATCAAAATCAAGGTTTAATTCTTCATGAGAATAGATTTTTTCCAGCAGATCCAGGAATTTTAATTAATGAAGAAGATGTTAAAAATTTTCCTTTAATGAAAAAACATGCTAAAAATGAAATTCTTTTACCAACAAATTTAAAAAAACGCTTTTAGAAAGGAGTATTACTATGTTTGTGGATATTGTAAAAATGAAATTAATTGCTGGCAAAGGAGGAGATGGATGTACCTCTTTTCGAAGAGAAAAATATATTCCTATGGGAGGACCGGATGGCGGTTCTGGTGGCAAGGGAGGCGACATCGTCTTTGTATGTGATGAAAGCCTAAAAACTCTAGTTGATTTAAAATATCATAAAATCGTGAAAGCAACTAAGGGTGAAAATGGTAAAGGCAAAAATAGACGTGGTGCTAATGCGGAAGATATTATTATTAAAGTACCCGTTGGCACGACTATTTTTGATGATGATACAGGTTTAGTAATTGCTGATTTATTAGAAGATAAAGAAGAAGTTATTGTTGCCCATGGAGGCCGTGGGGGAAGAGGAAATACCGCTTTTGCTACTCATGAAAAACCTGCTCCAGAATTTTCAGAATTAGGAGAACCTGGTGAAATCCGTTATATTAAGTGTGAATTAAAACTTTTGGCAGATGTCGGACTTGTTGGTATGCCAAGTGTTGGTAAAAGCACTATTTTAAATGCCGTTACAAGTGCGAATCCTAAGATTGCTAGCTATCACTTTACAACATTAAGTCCTAACTTAGGTGTGGTTACTTTAAAAGACAAATCTTCTTTTGTTTTAGCTGATCTACCAGGTATGATTGAAGGAGCTAGTAAAGGAGTAGGACTTGGGCTTGACTTTCTAAGACATGCTTCTCGTTGCCTTATTTTAGCTCATGTGATTGATATGGGAAGTGAAGAAGGTAGAGATCCTATTTCGGATTATGAAATTATTCGTAAGGAAATCGTGAGTTATAGCGATGCTTTAGCCAATAAAAAAGAAATTATTTTAGCTAACAAAAAAGATTTACCCACTTATGTGGAAAATCTAAAGAAATTTAAAGCAAAATATCCTGACAAAGACATCTTTGAAATAAGTGGCCTTACTCATGAAGGTTTAGATGAATTAATGCTTTATTTAAAAAAGACAATTGATACTTTACCTAAAAGCGAAGTTTATAAAAATGATGATTTTGAATCTACCGTGATTTATCGTTTTAAAAATGAAAAACCATACACCATTACTAAAGAAGATGGCATATGGGTTATTCGAGGCGAAGAAATTGCTAAATTATTCCAAATGACTCGTTTTGAAGAAAAAGAAGCTGTTTTACGGTTTGGGCGTAAATTAAAAGGCATGGGGATTGATGATGAATTAGAACGTCTAGGAGCCAAAAGAGGCGACGAAGTTCAAATCATGGATTATATTTTTGAATTTAAGGAATAAATTTTAAAACAGAACCAATATATAATTTTTGACTAGTATTTTTAGGTAATTCTAAGATACTAGTATTTTTAGGCTCATCACTGACTTTAACAATTTTATTTTTAGGAACATCACGGTAAATATAAATGACTTGATTATTTTCATTTAGTCCAATAACGTCAATGTTTTCTTTCATAAAAAAAGTATGGATGGCATTACATTCTGGAAATAAAATTCCATAGTTAATATTGGTTTTGCCCATAAGCCCTAAAAGTCGATCCTTAAAGTGAGTAGCCTTTTTGATTTCTATTTCTTGATTATTTAATTTTAATTTCATCTAGATCACCTAATCCAATTTATGCTGTATATTTTTTTATATGTCAGATTTATTATATAATTTTTTAAGGCTAAAAGTATAGAGATATCGTTACAATAAATTCATTTTTAATATAAAGTAAAAATGCTTATTAGCACTCATATATTGACAGTGCTAAATAAATGTGTTATAACTTTAAGTGTTGAAAGAAGGAATGAATATGGCTAAAAAGCAATTTAAAGCGGAATCAAAAAAATTAATGGATTTAATGATAAATTCAATTTATACAAATAAAGAAATATTTTTAAGAGAAATCATTTCCAATGCAAGTGATGCGATTGACAAACTTCATTATGAATCTCTTACTAATAAAGATATAAAAGTTAATGCGAAAGATTTTGAAATCTTTGTAAAACCTGATAAAGAAAAACATACTTTAACTATCACAGATAATGGTTGTGGTATGACAAAAGAAGAACTAGAAAATAATTTAGGTACGATTGCTAAAAGTGGTTCTCTTGCGTTTAAAGAAGAAAAAGACCCTCAAAAAGATATTGATATCATTGGTCAATTTGGGGTTGGTTTTTACAGTGCCTTTATGGTAGCTTCTAAAATAGAAGTCATTTCTAAAGCTTATGGCAGTGAAGAAGCTTATAAATGGGTAAGTGAAGGAATTGATGGTTATACCATTGAAAAAGCAAGTAAAGATACTTATGGAACCGACATTATCTTAACCTTGAAAGAAGATACCGAGGATGAAAAATATTCGGAATACTTAGAAGAATATCGTTTAAGAGGACTTATCAAAAAATACTCTGACTATATTACTTATCCTATTAAAATGGAAGTTACTCATAGTCATTTAAAAGAAGGAACTGAAAATGAATATGAAAGTCATACCGAAATTGAAACCTTAAATGATATGGTTCCTTTATGGAAAAGAGATAAGAAAAAAATTAAAGAAGAAGATTATGATACCTTCTATAGTGATAAATTTATGGACTATGAAAAGCCTTTAAAAGTAATTCATACAAGTGCTGAAGGTTTAGTAAGTTTTAATAGTTTACTATTTATTCCAAGTCATGCGCCTTATGATTTTTATACGAAAACATATGAAAAAGGCTTACAACTTTACTCTAACGGGGTTTTAATCATGGAAAACTGTGCTGATTTACTTCCTGATTACTTTAGTTTTGTCAAAGGCGTTGTTGATTCTCCAGACTTATCTTTAAATATTTCTCGGGAAATGTTGCAACAAGATAAAAATTTAAAATTAATTGCTAAAAATATCGAAGCCAAAATTATTAAAGAATTAACAAGCATGATGAAAGAAGATAAAGAAAATTATGAGAAATTCTTTAAAACTTTTGGAGCTACGATTAAATATGGTATTTATGAAAACTTTGGTATGCATAAAGATAAATTACAAGATTTAATCATTTTTGCTTCTTCTTATGAAGATAAAATGACTTCTTTAAAAGATTACGTTTCTAGAATGAAAGAAAACCAAGATGCTATTTATTATGCTTGTGGGGAAACAACAGATAAGATTAAACTTATGCCTCAAGTAGAACAAGTTACGGATAAAGGTTATGAAATATTATATTGTACCGAGTATGTTGATGAATTTACTTTCCAAAGTTTAAGAGAATATGAAAGTAAGAAATTTGTAAACATCTGCAAAGAAGATTTAAATTTGGATACACCAGAAGAAAAAGAGGAATTACAAAAATTAAATGAAGATAGTAAAGATTTACTGGCTACTATGAAAGAATCTTTAAAAGATATTTCTGGTGTTAAATTTACAAACCGTCTAAAAAATCATCCTGTTTGCTTAGTATCTGAAGGGGATATTTCTATAGAAATGGAAAAAGTTATCAATGCCATGCCAACAGATGAAAAAATAAATGCAAATAAAGTATTAGAGATTAATGCTAATCACAAAATCGCTGAAAAATTAAAAACATTATATGAAACCGATAAAGAAGCTTTAAAAGACTACACTAAGATTTTATATGCGGAAGCAAGACTCATTGAAGGTCTTCCTATTGAAAATCCAACGGAACTTGCTAGCCTTATCTGTGTCAAATTAGCAAATTAGTGAAAATCAAGGGATATTCCTTGATTTTTCTTTAACAAAATATGTATTATTATGTTATAATCTTTAGTACGGGTGGTAGAGAATGAAACGTAGTGAAGTAAATTATGAAGAATTAAGTCCTATGATGAAACAATATATGGACACGAAAAAAGAGTATGAAGAAGAACTCCTTTTTTATCGTATCGGGGACTTTTATGAGCTTTTCTTTGAAGACGGGATTACAGCTTCTAGAGAATTAGAACTTACTTTAACCGGTAAAAATGCCGGGCTTAAAGAAAGAGTTCCTATGTGTGGAGTACCTTTTCATTCTGTAAAGCCATATATTGAAAAACTAGTTAACAAAGGCTATAAAGTAGCTATATGTGAGCAACTAGAAGATCCAAAAGACGCAAAAGGTATGGTAAAACGAGGCGTTACTCAGGTTATTAGTAAAGGAACCGTCGTTGATTTAGAATTATTAAATGAACACAATAACCATTATATTGCCAGTATCTTAGACTTTTCTTATATATATACTCTTTGCTATGCCGATATATCAACGGGTAGTATTTACGTTTCTATTCTACCTCATCAAAAAGATAAACTATTAAGTACTATTTTAAATCTAAATATTTTAGAGGTTGTTATTAAAAGAAATTTAGATTACGAGCTTCAAGCAAGCTTAAAAGGAAATTATGGTATTGAAATGTCTTTTGATGATGAACTTTTAGAAAATGCTTATGAATCTGTTTATGAAAATGTTGAAGAACCACATTATATAGAAGCTATTAAACACTTAATGCATTATTTAGTTGTTAAAGAATTAAAAGACTTATCTCACTTTAAACCCGTCGAAGTCGTTATTCCAGATGATTATTTAATGATGGATGTTCACACGGTTCGTAACTTAGAGCTTGTTGAAACCCTTCGTCTTAAAGAAAGAACCTATTCCTTAATTTGGCTTTTAGACAAAACTAAAACCAGTATGGGTTCTAGAAAACTAAAATTTTGGTTGATGAATCCTTTAAAAAACCAAGCTCTTATTGAAGAACGTTATAATAAAATTGAAATATTAAATCAAGAATTCATTTTAAAAGATGAACTTCGTAATTCTTTATACAATATTTATGATATTGAAAGATTATGTGGTAAAGTTTCATGTGGTTCTTTAAATGCTCGTGATTTATTGCAACTAAAACAAAGTTTAAAAGAACTACCTAAAATTAAAGAAATCGTTTGTAATTTACATTTTGATATGGAAATTGATACTCACGAAGATTTATATAACTTATTAGAAGAAGCCATTTATGAAGACCCTCCTGTCACGATTAAAGAGGGATATCTTATTAAAGAAGGGTATAATCAGGAATTAGATGAATTAAAGAAAATTAGAAGTGGTGGCAAAGAATTTATCGCTAGTATTGAAAACAACTTAAAAGAAGAAACGGGAATTAAAAATTTAAAAGTTGGCTTTAATAAAGTGTTTGGATACTATATTGAAATTACCAAAGGACAAATTAATAATGTTCCTGAAAGCCTTCATTGGGAAAGAAGACAAACTCTTACGGGATGTGAAAGATATATTAGTCCTGAATTGAAAGAAAAGGAAGCCCTTATTTTAAATGCCGAAGAAAAAATTATTGATTTAGAATATAGTCTATTCTGTGAAATTAAAGAAACTATCAAAAAGCAAATTTTGAAATTAACAGATACAGCTAACTTAGTAGCAGAATTAGATGCTATCACAGCCTTATCTGTAGATGCTGAAGAACTTCATTTAGTAAGACCTACTTTAAATACGAATCATAAAATTGAAATAAAAAATGGTCGTCATCCGGTTATCGAGAAAGTAAGTAATAAAGAATATGTTTCTAATGATTGTATCATGGATGAATCCATTAATACTCTTTTAATTACAGGTCCTAATATGAGTGGTAAATCTACTTATATGAGACAATTAGCTATCATTTTAATCATGGCACAGATGGGTTCTTTTGTACCCGCCACATCCGCTAATTTACCAATTGTCGATAAGATTTTTACTCGTATTGGCGCTAGTGATGACTTAGTAAGTGGGGAATCTACTTTTATGGTTGAAATGAAAGAAGCTAAAAATGCGATTTGTAATGCGACGGAAGATAGCTTAATCTTATTTGATGAATTAGGAAGAGGAACCGCGACTTATGATGGTATGAGTTTAGCTGAAAGTATTCTTTCTTATGTGGCAACACATATTCGCTGTAAAACGCTTTTTTCAACACATTATCACGAATTAACAGCCCTAGAAACTAGAATTCCTTCTATAAAAAACGTTCATGTAAGTGCGGTAGAAGAAAATGGCAATTTGATTTTCTTACATAAAATTAAAAATGGTGCCGTAGATAAAAGCTATGGTATTCATGTTGCCAAATTAGCTGGACTTCCTGAACAAATTATTAGTGATGCCAATGACATCTTAGCTCAACATGAAAAACAAACAAAAAAGAAGAAAAACGAAGAACAAATTCAATTTGTGATGGAATTTCCTGAAGAAAAAGAAGATCCTATTAAAGAAAAGCTAAAAAATGCCGATATTTTACACATGACGCCTTTAGAAGCTATCAATTTTATTTATGAATTAAAAGAAGAATTAAAATAAGTGTGATATAATATAATTTAGAAAGGTGATTATTATGGAAGACAATGTTAAAACTTATTATATTAACCGCTTTGGATTACCAGATGAGTATGGTGAGTTAAAAAACGGTCTAGAAGTAAAACAAATTATTTTGAAAATCTTATATGCAAGCGATTATACTAATGCTTTAAATTCATTTATTGAATTATATTATGCTTGCCATAAAAGCATGAAAAGATTAAATCAAATACTTGATATACCTATGAGAAATTGCAAAATCAAAGATATGCCTATTATTCAAAAATTATTATGCGATTTCAATCCTAATAATATTATGAAAATAGATGCTGTGGTTGGTATGGCAGACGTAGGAAGCTCATTAAGAGAAAGAGCAATTTATAAAGCAGATATCTTTTACATATCTTGTGAAGGTAAAACCGATGGAGAAATTCTAGCTATTTATAAAGACCGAAGAGAAATTTATCGTCAAATTAATCAAGCTATTTTAAATCAAGATAAAGCCTTTTTACAAGAAAATATTGATTTAATTTTATCAATGCCATGTTATAGATGGAGCCTTTCTTACTTTTCTTTAACGAATAGTGAATTAGAACCAAACACTTCTATTCTTTCCAGAAAAAAAGAAAGTAAGTAATATATTAAAAAAACTTAGTAAGCGTTTTACTAAGTTTTTTTAGGATAAATGTTTATTGATTTTCTCTAAAGTTAATTTTTCATTTAAAAAATCATCAATTAAAACCTCTGGAATTTTACTTCCAACTAACTCATAAAGATCAACATCATCAGGATTATTCAAAAAGCTATCAATATATTCACGAGATAATAATTCAATAACTAAAACACTTAAAGAAAAGTCAGTTAATCTTTGATAATTTTCGTTTGGCTTGGCAGAATAAATAGCTGAATGTCCATCAATATCAATAATTTCTGGATGAAAATTTCGGGTAAGTAAAATATTGGTGTTTTTACTTTCTTTAGTAGGATGTTGACACAAATCAATATGATAAACATTATGATCAGTTAATTCTTTTACTTCTTTTAAGATTTCTTTCACAATTTTAAGACGCCATTTATAAATAGGAATATTCATCACATCATAAATATTTATAGCAGGTTTATGATAATGCAACGAACATCCTCTTATTTTGCCATCTAAATAGATAGGTTTTTGAGGAAGTCTAGTTAAATGGATATCTTTTTGAAGTTCAATAGCTTTAATAATAGATTCTTCTCTAGCTAAACGAACACCTTCTGCATCAAAATATTGTATAGCTCGCTCTTTTACACCAGTATTTGTAACATTTTTGACAGGAGTTATATTGACACCATCTTCATCCACGATGATATTTCGAATATTTACTTGCATATAATCAGAACTGCTATGATAAATTTTAAGTAACTCATCATTACTATATTGATAAATTGTTCCTTCGGTGCCTTTACCAATTATTTTAAGTTTTTCTAAATCGTTCTTTGTAATTTCAATTTTATCCATAATTTCCTCTTTCAGGAATTTATTATACCTTTAAATAAACTTTAAAAAAATAAAATATAATGTGTTGACACTTAATTTACACAAAAATATAGTCTTGTTGTTTTAGGAAATGCTATCAAAAAGGTTGATTTAGCCTAGTAACTTGTTACATTTTTTGATAAAATAGTTAGGAATGAAGGTGATTTAGATGCTTAATAGAAGTGAAGCACGTAAAGTTTGTATGACATGTTTGTATCAAATTGATATTTTAAGACAAAACAAACTTCCTATTAATGTTGATGAAATTTTAAAAGATAATTTAGAAATTGAAAATGATTTTGTAGCAGAGATTGTTAATGGCGTTACTGACCATTTAGATGAAATTGACAATTTATGTAATACTTATTTAACTAACTGGAAAATAAATCGTTTAGATAAAGCGGGCGCCAATATTTTAAGAATGGCTTTTTACGAACTTAAATATATGGATACTCCTGCTATTGTCGTTATAAATGAAGCAGTGGAACTTGCTAAGACTTATACAGATAAAGAACTTGCTGATATGATTAATGCTTCTTTAGATAAATTTGTTAAGGAGTCCTAATGGAAGTTAATAATGGAATTGTAAGTCTTAAAAGTATAGTTCCAAATTGGCAAAAAGCTATTAAAAATAACACAGTTATTCCAAATGATCTATGTGGCAGTTATTATACAGGTTATTGGTTAAATGATATTGAAGGAGAAAATTATTTTTTAAAAATTTCTAAAAAAACAGGTATTTCCAAAGAAATATTTATTCAAATTATTGGAGAAGAATTAGCAAGAATGGTTGGTATTGAAACGGTTCATTCTAAAATTGTTGATGTTGGCTCAAATACTTATGGTTTGATGTCGTCAAACTACATTAAATATGACGACAACATTTTATCAGGCAAAGAAATTGTTATTGATTACTTACAACACTTATATTCTAATAATCTATTACATTTGTGGTTAGATACGCCATTAACCATGGAAGAAAAAGAGGATTTTCATGATGGCTACTTAGAAGGAATGATGGAAGCATTTAATTGTCGCCATGTAAATTGTAATTCTTTAAATTTTATTTGGGATGCCTTAAGTTTTCAATTCAGAAATAAAGAAAATGGTCAAATTATTACTGAAAGAATTGTCAAAGATTTAACGAAACGTTATTTGTTTTCATTTATGATAATGAATAAAGATTTCCATCTTAAAAATTGGGAAATAATAGATATTTATGGTAATTATACTTTGTCTCCTTTATATGATATTGACCTTAGTTTTGATCGTAATTTTACAAATTTAGATAAAAATAATTCTATGAAATCTTATGAAAATAATATCGAAAATATTTATGAAGACTTTGAACAATATTTTTCTTCATCATCAGATGATTTTAAAAAAGAATTTTATCGTCAACAGAATATTTTAACACCTGAAAATGTTCAAGAAGCGATGGAACGTATTATAAACATTTATCAAAATGATAACTTAAAAAAATATGCTGAACAAATTTTAAAAGTTTACATTCCCCATTATGAGCAAATGTGTAGTTTAGCAAAGGATCGTGAGTTATGATTCCAAAATATTTAAGTGTTGCTGAGGTTAATAATTATATTAAAAATATTTTTGATACAAATACTTTTCTAAAGAAGGTTTATTTAAAAGGAGAAATTAGTAATTTTAAACATCATTCTTCTGGGCATCTTTATTTAACGCTTAAAGATGACGAATCAAGAATCAGTGCTATTATGTTTAAAAGTGCGGCTTCTACTTTAAATTTTAAACCGGAAGATGGTATGAATGTTTTAGTGACAGGTCGTATTTCTGTCTATCCTATGGGTGGAAACTACCAAATATATATTGAAAAAATGGAAATGGATGGCTTAGGGAATCTATATATAGAATTTGAAAAGTTAAAAAAGAAACTAGCCAGTGAAGGCTTATTTGACCCAAAATATAAAAAACCAATTCCTAAATATCCTACTAAGATAGGTATTATTACCGCTCCAACAGGTGCAGCTATTAAAGATATTTTAAGCACTTTAAAAAGAAGATTTCCATATGCTAAAACACTTCTTTTTCCAAGTTTGGTTCAAGGAGTTTCAGCTGCCGAAGATGTAGCTAAAAATATTGCATTAGCTAATCATTACAATTTAGATGTTTTAATCGTTGGCCGTGGTGGAGGTTCCATTGAAGATTTATGGGCTTTTAACGAAGAGATTGTCGCAAGAGCTATTTTTGCTTCTAAAATACCTATTATTAGTGCCGTTGGTCACGAGATTGATTTTACAATTGCAGATTATGTGGCTGATAGAAGAGCTCCGACTCCAACAGGAGCTGCCGAAATGGCCGTGCCAACCAAAGAAGAAGTTATGACAATATTGACGCAAAAGAAAGAAGAAATTAATCACTTATTCTTATCTAAACTTCAAACAGCTAAACATCAGCTTAGTATTTTAAGTAACCATTATGTGTTAAAAAATCCGCATATTTTATATGAAGTAAAAATGCAGAAATTAGATAATTTGACAGATAATTTAAATAAAAGTTATATCTATTACTTAAATTCATTACAAGTAAAATTAGATAAGTATAAAGGTAATTATATTTTGAACAATCCTAAGGTTCTTTATCAAAAATCTTTAGAAAGATATTCAGATATCAAAGAGTCTTTACAAAAAGAAATTATTAAATACATGAATGATAAGAAGCAATTACTTTATTATACGATTCAAAGTTTAAAATTACTTAATCCATTAAATATCTTAGAACAAGGATATTCTATTGTCAAAAAAGATAACGAAATTGTTAAAAATACTAATAAAATTAATATAAATGATAAATTAGATGTTACCTTAGCAAAAGGAACATTAAAAGTGAAAGTAGAGGAGATAAATTATGAAAGAAATGACGTTTGAGACCGCTTTAAATAATTTAGATGGTATCATTAAAGATTTAGAAAATGGCAACATTCCTTTAGAAGATGCTATCAGTAAATATACAGACGCTATGAATTTAGTTAAAATATGTCAAGAAAAATTGGATAATGCCACAGAGCAAGTGAATAAAATCATCGGAACAGACGGTGAAGTGAAAGACTTTTTAATGAAAGAGGATGAAACAAATGAGCAAACTAGTAACGAAAATAACTGATCGAGATACCGATTTTGCTACATGGTATACAGATGTTTTAAAACAAGCGGATTTAGTAAGTTATTCTAGTGTCAAAGGAAGTATGATTATTCGTCCTTATGGCTACGCGATTTGGGAAAACATGCAAAGAATATTAGATAAAGAATTTAAAAAATTAGGTCATCAAAATGTCCAAATGCCCATGTTTATTCCTGAATCTTTATTAAATGTAGAAAAAGAACATGTTAAGGGTTTTGCTCCTGAAGTAGCCTGGGTAACTTATGGTGGAGAAAACAAATTAGATGAAAGAATGTGTGTTAGACCTACGAGTGAGGTTTTATTTTGCGAACACTTCAAAAATATTGTAAAGTCTTATCGTGATTTGCCACTTTTATATAATCAGTGGTGTACGATTGTTCGTTGGGAAAAAACAACAAGACCTTTTTTAAGAAGTAGAGAAATACTATGGCAAGAAGGTCATACTCTTCATAGAACTCGTGAAGAAGCTAGAAATGAAACACTTAGAATGTTTAAAGTTTATGAAGATTTTCAAAGAAATATCCTTGCTTTACCCGTTATTACAGGACGTAAAACAGAAAAAGAAAAATTTGCGGGTGCTGAAGAAACCTATACAATTGAAGCCATGATGTATGATGGAGTAGCTCTTCAAAATGGGACGAGTCATTATTTTGGACAACATTTTGCTAAAGCTTTTGGTATTCAATTTCTAGATACTGATAATACTTTAAAAACACCTTATCAAACAAGCTGGGGTGTGACTACAAGAATGATTGGTGCCATTATCATGACGCATGGTGATAATCATGGACTTGTTTTACCTCCTAATATTGCTCCTACTAAAGTTGTGTTTATTCCTATTGGTAAAGAGGATGAAGTTTTAAATACCGTAAAAGAATTAGCAAATACTCTTCCTGAAGAAATCACTTATCAAATTGATGATTCTGAAAAATCACCAGGATTTAAATTTGCGGATGCGGAAGTAAAAGGTATTCCTATTCGAGTGGAAATAGGTAAAAGAGATTTAGAAAATAACGAAATTACTTTAGTAAGAAGAGATACTTTAGAAAAAGAAACGATTGCTATTTCTGCTTTTAAAGAAAGAGTAGAAAAGCTATTAGTTGAAATTCAAAATAATATGTATGATAGAGCATTAAAAAGACGTGACAGCATGATTTATGAAGCAAAAACGAAAGAAGAATTTCAAGATATTGCTCAAAATAAACCAGGTTTCATTTTAATTCCTTGGTGTGGAAATACTTCTTGTGAAGATAAAATTAAAGAAGAAACAGGTTTAAAAAGTCGTTGTATTAAAGAAGAAATTAGTGATGGCGTTTGTGCATACTGTGGTGAAAAAGCTAAATATAAAATCTATTTTGGTAAACAATACTAACAAATAAAAATCCACGCCTAAAAGACGTGGTTTTTCGCTAAGGCCTATAAGGCCCG
>ERZ1023839.203-NODE-203-length-18922-cov-10.950284_pt1 | contig 18922 bp, 25 predicted proteins | sample MGYA00380383_ERZ1023839 | MGnify/ENA primary metagenome ERZ1023839 (study PRJEB33179, sample SAMN07449065) | human gut metagenome | biome: Human-gut; feature: Human associated habitat; material: Faeces | host: Homo sapiens | place: India:Kasaragod | collected... | reverse complement strand
AATTTAATTTATTAATACTCTCTCTCTCAATTATTTATTCAAAATTTAACCTCCCATTCGGGAGGCTTTTTTTTGCAAAATATAAAATTAATTATTTTTAAATAATTTTATATTCTTCTGAGTTAACTTTAAGCTCTCTAAATAGCAATTAAGTTCAACATTATCTGTCGCACTATTTAAAATTTGCACTGCTTTCAAATATATTTGGTTTTTATTTTCATCTACTTTTTCTAATTCCAATCCTGTTTCTTCAATTGAAGTACCGAGAGCTTTTAGTAATTTTGATAGTGTCGAATATGTAGGAAAATATTTACCGTTTTCAATACGTGATAAATGTTTTTCATCTATTTCAGCTTTTTCAGCCAAGACTTCTTGAGTAAAGCCTTTTGCCTTTCTTAAAATTCTTAATTTTTTACCAAAATTATTGTTGTTCATAACACCCTATGTTTACATTTTTAACTAATTAAACAAAAGTAAACACGGCAAATGTGACAATTTTTACCAATGCTGAAGTGTTGCATTTATCACCTTTTTATTATACTATTATCCTATGAGTTAAAAATCACGAAAGGAGTAAGAAATGAGCGAGATTAAAAACTGTCCGTTTTGTGGAGAAGAAATTAATGTTTCAGCAACAAAATGCAAACACTGTGGGGAATGGTTAGATGGGCAAAATCACCAAGAAACAAATTTAGCAAAGAGTGAATTGCCAACAGAATACAGAAAATTTAATTGGGGTGCGTTTTTACTAACTTGGATTTGGGGTATAGGAAACAAAACTTACATCGCATTTGTTATATTTGCCGTTTCTCTTTTAAACATAATACCATTTGTTGGTTGGATAGCTCCTCTTGCGTTCTCCATTTGGTTAGGTATCAAAGGGAATGAATTTGCTTGGAAAAATAACCATTGGGATAATTTAGAACAATTCAACAATGTTCAACGAAAATGGGCTATGTGGGGTGGAATAGTTATAGGCATTAGCATATTTCTTATTTTTATTGGAGCTCTTATTTTATCTGCAGCAATGGTATCAGGTTACTAATAAATGTCTGAGTATAAAATTTGTTCATTCTGCAATGAAGAAATTCTAGAAACAGCGATAAAGTGTAAACATTGTGGAGAATGGCTAAACAAGCAAACCAAACCTAAATCAAAAACTTGTCCTTTTTGCGGAGAAGAAATAAATTATACTGCACAAAAATGCAAGTATTGTGGAGAGTGGCTAAAAGATAATACCTGTAAAGATACTATACACAAAATTGCAGATTATCAAAAAGCCTCAAATATTACTTGGTTAATAATCGCAATATTCCAAATTTGCTCAATTGTATGCATTATAGCAGGAATTTGGAATTTAATTGCCACAATTACCAATTGGGGATTACCTCAAAAAATACTAAACAAAGATGATAACATCCCTCAATTATACGAAAGTATTACAGGCTACGTTATTATCGGGATTGTAAACTTGTTGATTGGTGGAATTTTAGGTATAGCTCTCTTAGGTTTTGACTTATATATTAGAAATTTAATCCTAAAAAATAAACATTTGTTTGTTAGTGAAACATATAAAAATAGTATCTTGAAAGAAGGTTCATAATGGATAAAAACAATGACACAAAAACTTGTCCTTTTTGCGGGGAAGAAATAAAAGTTACAGCTAAAAAATGCAAGCATTGTAAAAATTGGTTGCCCGCAGAAGATTGTAAAATTTCAAAAACAGAAGAAAAACAGATAGAAGAAATAAGCAACCCAAATATAGCAGAAAAAAATGTAGTTATAACATCTGATAAAAATCAAAAGAAAACTATAATTATTTTGAGCATAACAATTGCAGTTTTAATAATTGCAATTGTTGGAATATTTATCACACTACATTTTGTTAACTTTGAAAACTCACAAGAATATTTAGGAGCAACAGAATACAAAGACAAATTCATTTTCAAAGAGTCTTTAATAAACCAAGATTCTCCAACATTACAAGAAATTTCACAGATAAATCAGGCTGAAAAAGAGTTAAAAAATAATCTATTGAATAATAACGATAATTTAGTTAAGGATGAGTTTTTTAACGCTTTTCTTGAGGTTTTAGAAAGTTATACTAAAAATGCTTGGTATGATTTTAGCTTAATAGACCAAAATAAAGATATTAATACTAGAAATGGAATAAGTTATAAATATATCATCACAGGCTCAGAAGAAGGTTTTGATGAAAGCGGCAATAAAACAATGTATAAAGTTGGTTATTACAAAATAATAACCCCTTTAAATAATTCTTTAGCACTAACAATGAACGGTGAAGGCTATTCTTTTTCAATTAATTACGAACACCTATATAAAGCATACGCCCAATATCTAGGTGATGATTTCACAAATTATTTAAAAATTAAAGCCAAACAAACTCTTGATATGAACTATTCTACAATGTTTTCAGATGGTTATTTGTCAATTGATTATTTAACTTTAGTCGATTGGATTTTAGACTGTGAAAAATATATAAAAACTAATCCAATAATATTAAAAGACAAAGTTAATGATGAAATTAGAGATTATACAAGAGCTTTAATGTGGAATAATCAAACATTCGATATCCAAACAGGAATTATGTCAGACAAAGCAAAAAATGCTTATGAAAAGTTCCTAAATATTGCAGATAAATCAAGTGAAGAATATTTAGCCGTAAACAAGGCTTATCATATCTTAAAACGGAACAATTTTAAATCAAATGAGGAATTTAACAATTTTTACCAAAAATATCAAAATAATGAATACCAAGATTATAGTATCAATCAGTAAATAAAGGGAGTTAAAAATGGAAGAAAGTAACAATACAAAAAACTGTCCATTCTGTGGAGAAGAAATTAAAAACACAGCAATAAAATGTAAACATTGTGGAGAATGGTTAAATAAACAAGTTGAACTAAAAACAAAACTATGCCCAACCTGTGGCGAAGTAATCAGTTATAGTGATATAAAATGTCCATATTGTGATGAAATAAATGATACTCTTTGTAGAATTAAATTTTATAACAATTGGATTCTTATATTAATAACTCTTTTGCTATCATTTAATGTAACACAACTTTATTGGATTGTTGAACCTAGAAAAAAAGATAAAAAGCAAAAGGAAACGATTAGACTATATAACATATTTAATTCATTAACAACTTCTGAAACAGAGAAGGTTAATATTAAAGCAATTTGGACACTATGCTTTTTAGCTATTATTTTCGCTGTTTGGTATACTACAGAATTGTTTATTAATAATACTATTTCACCAATTCCAACTCTAGGGATTGTAGTAATATTTTTAGCTACAGGTTTTTTAGAATTAAAATATGCTCACATTATTGAAAATCATATTTTCAATACATATAATGTACATGTAAATTGTAATAAATTTTTGACATTTGTTTTTCAATCTTTTTATTTAAACTATTTTTTAAGAAAATACGAGTTTAAAGTAACATACGCATTAAAACATAAAATGCAATAAATTAATAACTGTTAAAACTGTTCAATAAATAATAAACTTAGCAACCTAAAAAAGGCGGTGGATTGAAAATCCACCGCCTTTTGGGGTTTATATAACTGAATAATTAGTTATCTCTTAATTTAGCTAACAAGTTTAGAATTTCCACATACAACCAAACGAATGTAACCATTAAGCCAAAGCCACAGTACCATTCAAATGATTTATCCATCATATTTTGAACACCCATTTCTATTGTTGAAAAATCAATAATAAAATTTAAGGCTGCAATTATACAAACAACTGCACTAAAAGCAATGCCTACAAGACCAGAGCCAAATAAGCCTGGAATACTTAAATGGAAAAATGAACCAATGATTTGAACTAAGTAAATACCCAAAATAGAAAACATTGATATCATCAAAACACTTCTAAATTTTTCAGTACATTTAATTATGCCAGCTCTATATAAAACAAGCATTACGAAAAATGCCATAAAACTTGCACATACAGCTTGCACTACAATTCCTGGATAAGATTGTTCAAACGCTACTGACAAACCACCCAAAACTAAACCTTCTGACAAGGCATAAACAGGTGCCATAAATTTTATCGTTTTTCTTGCAAACATAATTACGATAAATGCTACAATTGATGCAACAAAACCAACCATCATTAAGCCCATAGCTTTGTCTGTAAAGCCTTGCAAAAATAATGAATATTCGTAAAAACTTGTTGCCAATAAACATAAGAACAATACAAAAGTCTTGTTGATAGCGCCGTTTACTGTCATTGGCTCGCTACTTAAAGCTCTTTCGTTGCCCTCCATTGCTCTTTGTGAAAAAACTGGATTTGACATAAATTTCTCCTTTTTAAAATTACTACGTATAGTTTAACATACTTTTTTATGATTTTTAAACAAATTAATCTTTTTTTAATGTAAAATAAGGATATGCTTAAAAATTTGGTTAAATTTATTAAATATTACGGCAAAAATCGAAGATTAAAAATCTTTGGATTTTTTGTAATTTCATTAATCGCTGGGATTTTAGAATTTGCTGGTATAGGCCTGATTTACCCATTTTTAATGCTTGTAACAAGTCCACAAACCGTTATTGAATACAAAAGTTATGCAACTATAATTAATTTTTTTCACATAAACCACATTTTAACAATTACCGCCTTGATGGGTATTTTGATTGTTTTAATGTTTTTATCTAAAAATATACTAATGATTTTATGCATTTACTTGCAAAATAAATTTGTCATAAATTGGAAAAACGACTTGAATAAAATGTTGATGAAATTTTATTTAAACGCACCATATATGCAAATGTTCAAAACGACAAACTCTGAAAAGATTTATAATTTAACAGCTTTAACCGCACAAACTCTTGAAACCTTTGTTATGAGAAGTTTTGTGTTCTTTACCAATAGCATCATCACGCTAATTATTTTAGCATTGTTGTTTTTAAAATTTCCGGCAATCGCTTTATTTACGGTAATTTTTGTGGTTGCAAGCATGATTGTATTAAACAAATTTTTTAAACACAAAACCGAAGTTTTAGCACCTCAAATGCTTTCATTTTCACTAAAAAACAATAATCAGGTATTAGAAAATATTAAAAACTTAAAAGAAATCCGAATTTTTTCTGCGGAAAAATATTTTTTGGATAAATTCAATAAAGTTCAGCGAGAAAATAACAACGTGATTTTCAAAAACACCTTCTACGCAAGTATTCCACCATATTTGGTTGAAATAATTTTGGTCATATCTTTAATTATTTTGGCAGGCTTGATTACGCTTAAAAACTACGGTGATTCATCAAAAATTATTGCATCTTACGGCTTAATTTTGGGTATCGTGTTTAGAATCGCACCGTCTTTGAACCGAATACAAGTGGCATTGAACCACATGAACAGCTCAAAAGACTTGGTAAAAAAGATGAATGACGAATACGAGCAAAACCATTTTGACGTTGTTTCAAATGTTACTAACAATAATGATAGTCTTGAATTTAATGAAAAAATAAAATTTGAAGATGTTTCTTTTGGGTATAGAGAGAATGTTTCGGTTATTAAGGATTGCTCATTTGAGATTAAAAAAGGTGAATTTGTTGGCATAATTGGTTTGTCAGGTGCAGGCAAAACAACTATGGCTGATATTTTAATGGGTTTGTTGCCTGTAAATTCGGGTAAAATTACGGTAGATAATGAAGAAATTACAGAAAAAAATATAAATGCTTTTAGGAATTTAACAGGATATGTGCCACAAGAGGTTAATTTGTTGGAAAACAGTTTTAAAAACAATGTGGCATGGGGTCAAGATGAAAAAAACATTGACGATGAACGTGTTATAGAAAGTTTAAAACTTGCACAGTTGTATGATTTTGTACAAGAAAACGGCGGAATAAATTCAGTAATTAGAGGCTTGTCACAAGGTCAAAAACAACGCTTGATGATAGCAAGAGGACTTTATAAGAACCCTGAAATTTTGATATTTGATGAGGCGACTTCTTCGCTAGATGTTGAAACTGAACATGAAATTACAAAAATGTTAACAAGTTTGAAAGGAAACAAGACCTTAATTGCGATAGCACATCGACTTTCGACATTGAAGGAATGTGACAAATTAATATATCTTAAAGACGGTGTTATTGTTGATGTTGGCACATTTGAAGAACTAGAAAATCGACATGAAGATTTCAAAAATTTAATAAAATTATCACAAATTTAGAAAAATTTTATAAAAAAGACTTTACAAGAAAAAAAGTCTTTGATATAATGGATTTACAAATATTCCTCAGTAGCTCAATGGTGGAGCAACCGGCTGTTAACCGGTAGGTTGTTGGTTCGAGCCCAACCTGGGGAGTATTTTTTTTAGTAAAAAATAAGCGCCGAAGGCAAAGCCTTCGGCGCTTATTTTATAAACTTATCCAATTTTTTCTGTTTCTTCTGGGGTGGATTTAAACATTCCGAGTAACTTTGACGTTATATCTTTGAATGAAAATTCATTATCATCTTTAACGTCAATATTTTTATCAGTAAGGAAATTAAAGTTGTTTGAGTCAAACTTTTTACCTTCAGTTTCTTTTAGAGTTGCACTATTAAAATCTACAATAGGAGCGCCGTTTGCACCTTTTTTGACAATAGAGCCTGCCTCACCTGACTGAATCATTTTTTGCAATTGAGCGGCTTGTTTGGTTGTTAATCCTAGAAAATCATTTGAATTAAAATCCATAGGCGACACCTTAAATTACACATAATTACACATGTATTGTCGACCTATAATCCAAATTTCTTTAGCAAATAAACCCAAATATTAACTTCTTGTTACAAAGCAATCCCTAAATATTTCAAAACTGTCAAATTTTCAGCATCAATTGGAGTGCTATCGACATTAAGTTTTGCAAGTTGAATGTTCTCTTTGTTCGTTCCATGATAATCGCTTCCACCTGAAATTAGCAAGTTATTTGAGTTTGCGCAATTAATCAAAAATTTTACTTCTTCAAGTGTATAACGAGAATAGTAACATTCAAGCCCTTTTATGCCATAAGCAATCATCTTTTCTAAACGTGGCATAAATTTTTCGTGTGCAATATGTTTTTCTCCCTCTCCACCTAATGGGTGCGCCCATACAGGAATTCCACCAGATGTAACAATCGCATCTATTGCTTCTTCTATACTAAAACGGGTATTACCTGTTTTAATTCCGTCTAAATATTTTTGCATAGCTTCAACATTAGTTTTCGCCATTTTACGTTTCACAAGCAAGTTTGCAAGATGAGTTTTTACAACGCTTTTGCGAGAATAAAGCCAATTAAGTTCATCATTAGTCAAATCAATATGCAAAACATTTTTTATGTAATCAAGTCTGGTTTCCAACTTTTTACGACGAAGCTCTTTGCCTTTTTGAATAAGTGCGTTAAGTTTTTCATCGGCTGGATTACAGTTAAACCCTAGAATATGACATTTTATATCACCAGTTTGGCAAGTAAGTTCAATACTTGGAATAAATTTTATATTTTCTGGAATATATTTTGTAATTTCTATACAGCCAGCAATTGTGTCATGATCAGTAAGTGCAAAAATTTCAAGGTTTGCTTTTTTAATTTCTTTTACTAAGTTTTCGACACTGTCGCTACCGTCAGAATTGTTGCTGTGTACGTGTAAATCTGCCACTTTCATACCAAAATTATAACATAAAAAGCAGTTAAACAATGTTTAATATTTTGGTTAAAAAACTATTGTTTTTATATTTTTTTGCTATAATAAAGTCTATATTTTATTGGAAATATCAAGAATTTTATGGAAAAAATACAAGTTACAAAAAAATACGCATTAAAGACATTCCTATTCGTTTTGGGTATGTTCATAAGTTGCTATGGTATTGCGATGACAACAAGAGGTGATTTAGGAACATCTCCAATTTCTTCACCTGCTTATGTTACATCACTTGTAAACCCTAAAATCACTTTTGGAATGGCGACTTTTGTATTGAACGCTTTATTCTTGTTAGGTCAAATTTGTATTTTAAGAAAGAAATTTCCACTAATTCAGCTTGTGCAATTACCAATTGCGTTCTTGACAGGTGTTTTTATGGATTTGAGTATGTATTTAACAAGTATGCTACATTCAGGCGCATATTGGTGGAATATGACTCTTGTAATTGGTGGATCTTTAATTTTAGGTTTAGGACTTGCAACAACTATTTATGCAAACCTAACATATATGCCAGGTGACGGCTTGGTAAAAGTTATATTTGAAACAACAGGTTGGAATTTTGGTAAAATCAAAGTTTCATTTGATTCAACATTGGTTCTTATAGCTTTGGCTATAAGTGTTGTAGGTGTACATTCAATTGTGGGCTTACGAGAAGGTACTTTAGTTTCTGCATTAACAGTTGGCTTTTTTGCTGATATGTTTTTGCGAATCATGCAATACAAGAAAGAGGACTCTTAGCAATGCGACCATACCTATTTTTGTTAGTTACAATCGTTTTTGACATACTTGGAACAACTTGTTTGAAGTTATCCCACGGGTTTACGATATTATTACCAACGATAGGTGTGATTATATTTGACGTATTGCTTTATACATCTTTTGGACAAGTGTTAAAATATTTTGACATGAGTACAGCTTATGCATTATGGAACGCTCTTGGTATAGGTTTAATCGCAGTAGTAGGCTTGTTCCTATTCCACGAACCATTTAATGCCGTAAAAGTTATTTCATTAATCTTGATTACTATTGGTTGCGTCGGTTTGCAGTTGGCTTAGTTCATCATCTGCTTTAACTTCTTCTTTCACATTTGCAGATTTATAAATGTCTGCTAAAAGCGTGTAAAGCATTGATAAAAAGATGTAATGAATACAAGCTACAACGACAGTAACTGTTACTGATAGAAGAATTAAAACCGTACCTGTAACGGCAATTGCTGTTTGAGGTAGTGCTTGCGCAACAAACAAAGCGCCATAATTTAAGGCAATATTAATTGCAAATACAACAGTAATTATTACTAAAAAGATTAAACCTAAAACTATTAGAGTTAGAGCTGTATCCTTGAATTTTTTGAAGAAGGGTTTAAAAATTAAAAACCAATTAAAAGTATCTTTGATTGAATATTTATCTGCAAATTTTACGTTCATAAAAGTAAACAACAAAACACAAAATAGTGCCAAAATTGCAGTTACGCAAAACATTACAGGGTTTGTTAGAAGAATTTTAGGATTATTAAACCCTTCAACAGGAAATTTTGTGATAAGTGCCGCTGCAACTAAAACTCCTGAAATGATTATCCCTGCAATAATTGTATTTGTAATTAATGCAATAAACAACTTCATACCAGTTTGAGCGGATAAACTGAATGTGTTTTCTTCGCTTGACTCGTTAATTCTTGAATGTACAAAATTGATTACATAGCCTAAAGGAATATATAAAATTACCGATGCGATTGTATAAATTTCCCATCTAAAAGGTAAATTGTTAGCGTTAGAAACAATTCCTCCAAAACTTGATAATAATGCGAAAAATACTAAGTATTTGCAGTAATTTTCTTGTTTAAATATATCTTTTAAAGTTTGTCCTAATTGAAGTTTCATTATTTTACCCCATATTTTTCTTTTAATTCATTTTCAATTTTTATAGCCGTTTTTGTTTTTGCTAAACCTGCTTGAGAGCTTTCCTTCAAAGTTGGTGACATAAGTTCGCCTATTTGCATCATAGCATCAACAACTTCATCAACAGGAATTTTGCTCTTTATCCCAGAAATTGCAAGCTCGTAACCTGTAACTGAATGAATTGCTAAAAATGGATTACGTTTCACACAAGGAATTTCCACCAAACCCGCAACAGGGTCACAAGTTAAACCTAAAATATTTTTTAAAGTTAGCGCAATCGCATGCATAATTTGATTTACTGTACCACCAAACATTTGAGTTAAAGCACCTGCACTCATCGCAGAAGCAACCCCACATTCAGCTTGACAGCCAGCAACAGCACCTGCTAAAGCTACTTTGTAAGAAATTATTGTTGCAATAGCACCTGCTGTAATTAGCGCATTAATTTGAGTATTTTCATCAAATTCGTATTCTTCTGAAATTGCAATCAAAACTGAAGGAATAATTCCACAAGAGCCTGCCGTTGGACAAGCTACGATTTTGCCCATACGCAAGTTTTCTTCAATCGTTGCAAGTGCGTAGGTTGTAATTTTTTCATAAGTTCTGCCAAAAATCGCAGGACGTTTTTTGTATCGTTCAGAAAGCTGTACACAATCATCACCACATTGTTTGCTTATTGATTTTTCACGTGTGTTAGAACCTTTTCTAATAGCTTCTTTCATCGCATCTAAAGATTTTTTCACCTTTAAACGAACCTCTTCAACAGAAATCTCAGAAAGACGAGCTTCACGCTCTTGAAAAACTTCGTAAATAGCTTTATGTTGCTGTGAGCAAGCTAATTCCAAATCTTTAAATGTTCTAATATCCTTAATCATGTTTAGTTATCCAATTTTGCTATACGTCTTACAAAATAAATATCTGGTATATGTTTAATTTTTTCAATTACACTGTAATCTAATTCCCCATCTAAACAAATACACATTGAAGCATCTTCACCTTTTGCGTTACGTTCACAAATAAGCGAAGCGATATTTATTTGATGAGTCTGAATTATACCAGTAACCTTAGAAATCATGCCTGCCATATCCTTGTAACTCAAAATCAAAGAGTTGTAATCGCCTGCAAGATTTACTGAAAAATCATTAATCTTTGTAATTCTAACATTACCAGCACCAACGGAATCACCAGAAATGTGCATATCTTGTTTTGTGTCCTCAAACCAAAAATCGACAGAGTTTGGGTGACGGTTAAAATCTTCCCTGTATTCAAAATGATACTCAACCTCTTTAGCTTCTGGCAAATCGAATACGTTTTTAATTCTTACATCATCAACCCCAAAACCTAAAACGCCAGCTAATAAACCTTTATCCGTACCATGTCCAAAACCTGTTTTAGCATAAGAATTGTATAATGTAAAAGTAACTTTTTTTATTGGGTTGTCATAAATATTTTTTGCTAATAAACCTAAACGAACCGCTCCAGCTGTGTGTGAGCTAGAAGGTCCAATCATAATAGGTGCTATTGCTTCAAATAAAGAACTTTGTTTCATAAATATACCAAATTAAAGTTAAATTCTATGGTGCCAAACTCCGCCTTGACGGTCAATTAAAGCATCATAAGCAGACCAAAATCTAAAAATGCCAGTTAAGCCTAAAATAGCGTGAGTAACGTCTTTTTCAACAGATTGTTCGTTGATAGCTTGACCAATTCCAGGCCATACTAAAAGAGAACAAGCACAAGCGCCAACGCTACGAGGTGAGATTTTGCCGTCTTTGCCATGTGTTCCTGCAAACACAGGTGTCATAAACATTGTCATAACCATTATTAATGACATTACAAACATCTTTTTCATTTTTATTAACTCCTTTTCAGATAATATCCTTTAAGTTATTCGCTAATGATTTTAAAATTTTAATTTTATCATCTTTTATGAATAAGTCATTTATATCATTTTCAAAGTTTTTAGGCAAGAGTTTACAAACTTTTAATGCGTAATTCTTTAATCTTTTTTCACCGCAATGCAAAATTTTGTTTTTCGCAAATAAAACATCAAAATAACTTGCTAAAAATGCTGAAATTCTATGATTTACGCTAATTAAATCGTCTCTTTTTATTGCTTTTTCGACTTGTTCAATAAAAGATGCAACAAGTTTAAAATTCAATAACGGCAAGTTCTTTGCGATAATATTCTTTTGCAATTCTTCTGGATATTCACCACTTACACACTCTTGCAAATTTTTGTACCAACCGTTTTTATCATAAAGAATTTCGGAATTTTTTACATTGAAAACAAAACAAGTTGTGTAACCAACGCATGCATTGTAATTTTTCCAAATCCAATTTATGTTACCTTCAATGTCAGAAGGTTTACGATACATGATATCAACAACTTTTGAATTATCTCGCAAAATCCACTCATCACCAGTTTCAAAATATTGATTGTTTATTTCGAATTTATTAGAAAATTTTTCTGCAATTTTTTGCCTAAACTCAACCTCAATAGGCTCATTTGAATAGATATAAAGATCATAATCTGACATTTCATCAGAAGAATTAGAACCTAACGAACCCGCTAAAGCAATCGCCTCAACAAGTTCGTTTTTCTTAAATTCTTCAACAATTTTTTCTAAAATTTTCATACTAAAATAAATCCAATTTTCCTTGAAATGTTGAACTTATATCAACATTTTCTAAAGTTTCGTTATTTTTAATTTTTTCTTTTATTCTAAAATACTCTCTAATAATTGATTTTCGTTGTGGTAAATCTTTGAATGTATAACCATTTATCAAAGCAATATCATCAAACAATGAAATTAATAATCTGTCATCATTAAAGAAACTTTTATCTGTTTCATAAATAAATCGTAATATCTCTTTTAAAGATAATTTCCTATTTTTACTTAATTGAGACAGTTTGCTATAATCAAAATTCAAATCACAATTCAAAATATTTTCAAAATAAATTAAAGCATCTACGTATTTATTTTTATCTATGGAATACTTTTTTTGATTAAAATGCGCAATACAATTTCGAAATTCTTTTAAATATTTTTGCTTCTTTTGAAATGTTGTTTCATTTGTCTTTATTGGCGTATTAAAAAAATCATTTACAATTTTTCTATTTTTTAAAAATATTTTATTAGCAAATAGATTTAATATCTCACTAAGATACATTTTTTCAAAAAATTGCTCTAATTTTTCTTGATTAGTTTTGTTAGAATTAAATATTTTTGAAAAAGTTTTATTGTTTTCATTTCTATGTTTTTCCAGTTCTCTAGCATATCTATAAACTATATTTAATGCACCTTCACCATGAGCGTTGTTATATTTTTCATATAACAACCTTTTTAGAATTAATTCAATACGCATTAATCTTTTGTAAAAAATTGAAAATTCAATCAAAATATAATTATCCATAAATACCTCATGTTCAATTATATATTAAAATTACGCCATGCCAAACTCTTGACAAAAGTACATAAATAATGTATAATGTATATACAGTTATCCAAATATCGCTTATGCGAAAATGAATTTTGGGTTGGCGAATGCCAAAGGTGCCCTTTTCGGTTGGATAACTTTTTTATTGCAAAAAATTAATCGTCACAAGAATCTTGAGGCATTTCGTGTTTTATACCTAATTTCTCTTGAATTTCCTTGATTTCATACGTCATACGTTGAATTTTACACTTCACAGGGTCTGGAATACGGTTATGCATAAGTGTTCCGTTTTCATCGTAATATTTTTGTTTAACAATTCGTCCTGGAATGCCTACAACAGTGGCAAAATCTGGTACATCTTCAACTACGACTGAACCTGCGCCTACTCTTACGTGTTTTCCAAGAGTAATATTACCCAAAACCTTTGCGCCTGCGCCAACAATTACACCGTCCATTAAAGTTGGGTGACGTTTACCCTTGTCTTTACCTGTTCCGCCCAAAGTCACTTGTTGATATATCAAAACATCATTACCAATTATCGTAGTTTCGCCAATTACAACGCCTTCACCGTGATCAATAAAAAATCTTTCACCAATTTCTGCCCCTGGGTGGATTTCAATTCCTGTCAAAATTCGCATTATAAATGAAATAAATCTCGGAACAAACGGAATTCTCCATTTATAAAGTTTATGCGACAACCTATGCGCCAAAAGTGCGTGTAGTCCTGGATAGCAAAAAATAACCTCTAAAATATTATTCGCTGCTGGGTCTTTTTCGTAGATTGTTTTTATATCATCTTTTATGTGAAATATCGCTCTATCAAGCATTAGCTAAATAACTCCGTAGATAAATATCTTTCACCAAAGTCACACATTACAGTAACAATAAGTTTATCAGGGTTTTGTTCTGACAATTTTAATGCAGCTGCAAGGTTTGCACCTGATGAAATACCTGCCAATATACCTTTATTTTTTGCTAAATATTTAGCTTTTTCAATAGCCTCATCGCCTGATATTGTGATAACTCCGTCTAATTTACCGTTTTTGTAAATTTCTGGAACAAAGTTTGCACCAATACCTTGAATTTTGTGTGGACCTGCTTTACCTTCAGTTAACAAAGGACTTTCTAAAGGTTCTACACCGTAAACTTTTACGCTAGGTTTCAAATCCTTTAAGCCTTTTGCAACACCTGTTGCAGTTCCGCCAGTACCGATACCGGCTACAAAAATATCTACTTTTCCGTCTGTATCTTCAAAAATTTCTTTTGAAGTTGTTTCAATGTGTGCCAAAGGGTTTGCCATATTCGCAAATTGCATTGGCATAAACGAATTTTTGTATTGCTTTGTAAGTTCTTTTGCCTTATCAACAGCGCCTTGCATACCTTGTTCTTTTGGAGTCAAAACAAGTTCTGCACCGTAGCCTTGAATCATTTTACGTCTTTCAATAGACATACTTTCTGGCATTACAATAATAATTTTTAAGCCCATAACAGCACAGCACATAGCCAACCCAATACCTGTATTACCGCTTGTTGGTTCAATTACAACTGTATCTTTGTCAATTAAGCCCTGTTTTTTAGCTTCATTTAGCATATAAAAAGATGCTCTATCTTTTACCGAGTGCGAGGGATTTAAAAATTCTAATTTTAGTAAAATATTGTCGTTATATTTTACCATAGGAGTTTTACCAATTAATTCCAACACATTTTCGTAAACTTTCATTTTTCTACCTCACTACTTTTGCGAATTTTCTCTTTCCGGCTTGCAAAACACCTTCTTTTTCCACTAAAAAAGTAGGTTCTGCAACTTTTTCACCTTCAAACTTTACACCACCGCCTTGAATTAGACGTTTGCCTTCGCCCTTAGATTGAATAAACTTTAATTCTAATAACAAATCTAGAATATTTTGACTTTCAACAAGTTTGTATTCAGGAATATCCTCTGGAATACCTTTGTTTGAAACAACATTAATAAATGCTTCTTGAGCTTTATCTGCGCCGTCTTTACCATGATATTCTTCTGTAATAATATGTGCCAAACGTAATTTTAAATCACGAGGATTGCACGCATTATTTTCTAAATCGTCATGAACTTTTTTAATTTCATCATTTTCTAAATCTGTTAAAAGTTCGTAGTATTTCAAAATTAGAGTATCAGGAATACTCATAATTTTACCAAACATATCATTTGCACTATCAGTTAATGAAATACAATGTTCTGGGTAAGATTTACTCATTTTAACAACACCATCAGTACCTTCTAATAGTGGCAATAACATTACTAATTGAGGATATTTTCTACCATAAGCTGTTTGAATATCACGTCCTAAAAGAGTGTTAAATCTTTGGTCAGTACCACCAAATTCAATATCAGCGTCAATTTCATAAGAATCATAAGCCTGCATTAATGGGTAGAAAAATTCGTGAATAGCAATTGGCTTACCTTCTGAATATCTTTTTGCGAAATCATCACGAGTCATCATTTGAGCAACAGTAACATGTGATGCAAGTTTTAACATATCAGTAAAACTTAATTTATGTAACCAATCAGCATTATTTGTAACTTCAACATCAGTTACATCAATAACTTTAGAAATTTGTTCAAAATATGTTGCTGCATTTGCATCAACTTGTTCTTTTGTCAATGCTGGTCGAGTTTCCGATTTACCAGAAGGGTCACCAACCATTGCTGTTGCACCACCAACAATTAAAACGATTTTGTGTCCTAATTTTTGGAACTCTCTTAATTTACGCATTACAACGGTATGTCCTAGATGTAAATCCGGACGAGTTGGGTCCATACCCAATTTTATGCGCAATGGTTTATGATTATCATGCGAATATTGAAGTTTTTGAGCAAGCTCCATAACTCCGCCTGGAAGAATTTCACAACTTCTGCCGATTTTTTCTGCTTGATCAATAAATTCTTGTCTAATTTCTGTCATCGTTATCCTCATAAATTAATGTATTTTACTCAAGCATAATTATAACAGAAAAAAACTTAATAAAACTTATAGTTTTTAAGAAATTTTCTAAAGTTTTTTAAAAAATTGTCGATAATAAAAATGCCACTTTAAGAGAGGAGGGTCGCCTATGGTCGAAGCAGTATCAAAAGTAACTTCTACAAGACAAACAGAGGCTGTTGCATCTGGAAAAGAAAAGGTAGAAAAGAAAGCTCAAAAAGAAGAAACTCAAAAAGCTAAAGAAAATGATAAAGTCGAAGAAAAAAAATCCAATAGATCAACAATGGATAGAAGCAAAGTAGATAGACTTGTTCGAGAATATATTGAAAAGCTAAAAGAGGATAATGATTATCCTGTTGTTCAAGACAAATTGGATAAATGGCTTTTGACCTATGATATTGACAAATTTTTAAAAACTTATCCAGATATTTATTCTGAAATGGATTTGAGAACAATTATGTATAACGAAACTATTTCGTATCTGTAATTAAATTTAGACAAAAAAGGCGCTGAGCATACGCTCAGCGCCTTTTTATAAACTTACCAGTTATAAGACTTATATTCTTACAGTATTAAAACTTGTAGACTTAATTTATGAGAATAATTGGAAGGACTTACTAATATTGTCACTAATTAAAGATTTTACTGAGTCATATTCAGTCTTTAATGCGGAGTGTTCAGTGTCCATTTCTTTCATTTGTTGGTCTAACTTCTTTTCTTTTGTATTAATTTTTGCAGTAGATGCATTGTATTCAGCCTCTGCTTTTGCTAAGTTTTCACTGTACGATTCAATACCTAATGAAACATTGCCTGAAACAGAAGTCTCTTTCCAGCTGTCATCTGTTTTTTCTTCTAAAATAAATTGACCGCTTTCAATTGCCTCATACAACCAATTAGGGTCATTTGCAACACTATCATCAAAAGCAAATGCACCGTCAAAAGATTTTGTTTGACCGTCTGATGCTGTTGTTGAAGCATCAAACATTTCGTTAAACATTTGAGTATAATAATCAATCTCTGATTGGCTGATTACCCCTGCATTTATAAAATCTCTATATGGGTCGTTAGGGCCATATAGACCTGTTTTTTGAGTACCTGTCTTGTCATAAGCACCTACCCAAGACTTTTCACCTGTTGTCATTTGCAAAACGAATGTATAACCAGCTTCTTTTTTTCTAGCTTCTTCTGTTGGAAGTTTTCCACAGAAACTGTCTTTATTATTGTTATAAGAAAGTGAATTTTTATAATTTTGATATACTGATTTTGATACAATAGTTTTTCCGTCAGTACGTTTCAATCTCAAATTAGAACCAGCTTTAGACAATTCGTTGATAGTCAAATTAACTTTTACAGCTTGACCTGTAGAATAATCAGTTCTAGTCAATTTGCTTGCATTTAAAGCTTTTGTATATTTGTTTGCAACTTGTTCAGACTCATCTGCAAGTCTAATTTTTGTATTAGAAATTTGTTGAGAGCGTAACTCAATATCATTCATACGAGATGTTATAGATAATAATCTAGCTTGTGATGCTGACATTCCCATAATTTTGCTCCTTTTACATTCCTTACATTGCCATTATCGGCATAAACGCATGTATTCTTGAGGGTTTTAAAGATTTTGTTACATTAGTTTACACAAGAAGTTATTCTTCTTATGTTTACTAAGAATTGGTGGAAAGGAGGTGATAAAAATTAGTAAAGAATCAATAAAAAGTGCCATCAAGGTACTGATAGCACTTTTAAACTTAATTGTTCTTTGCTTATAGGGGACTAAGCCAAGCCTTAAGGAAGTTGCGTTTCTTTAGGGCTTGCCCCTATGTTTATATTATTTATGATTTTTCAATTTTGTCAACCGTTTAGCCAATTACAGGAGCGACAAATGTTCTTGCGGCAAGGTCCTTGTCTAACATTAACAAGGCTTTTTTGTCTTCGCCAATTAATCTTAATGTTGCTAAAACACCGCCTACATTTGATTCTTCTTCAACTTGTTCTTTCAAGTACCAATCTAAGAATGACAATGCAGCTCTGTCTCTAACTTCGTCTGCTACGTCCATTAAGTGATTAATTCTTGAAGTTACAAATTCTTCGTGTTTTAAAACTTGTTCGAAAATTTCTAACGGAGTTTTGCCTTCAACTTCTGGTTTGTCGATAGCTAAAAGTTCAACCCTGCCACCACGTTCCAAAACGTAATCATACATACCCATTGCGTGAGCTTTTTCTTCTTGAACTTGAACATCCATCCAATTTACAAAACCTTGCAAATTCATTTCTGAAAATCTTGATTTCATATCCAAGTATAAATATGCTGAGAACAATTCCTTGTTAATTTGTTCATTAAATTCTTTTTCCATTTTTTCGTTTAACATAATTCAACCTTCCTTTTATTCTTTTTTTAAACAATCTTCGCAAATTCCGTGCAAAATTACATCATAACTTGTAACCTTGCAATGCATTTCATTTTCTGTTTTCTCCAAAATATTTGGTGCAACATCACTAGAAACATCAAAAATACGCTTACACTTGTCGCACATCATGTGATAATGTTCGTGCGTATTGTGGTCAAAATGAGCTTTTTGCTCAAGACCGTCAATTTTTTTTATAACTCCACCCTCTGCCATTTTATTAAGGTTTCTGTAAACCGTCGCTACACCTAAAGTTGGGTAAACTTCTCTAATTCTATCACACAAATATTCAGCCGTTGGATGAACAACATTGTCCTTCAACGCCTTTAAAACAATTTCTTTTTGAGCCGAGTAATTCATATTTTTCCTTAGAAACTGATAACTATTATCAAAATTATTATTTCACTAAAAAATTTTAAAGTCAAGCTGTCAGGCAATGCCTGACTTTTTTAATAATTTTAATCGGCTATATTTTCTTTGCTCAATTCAAAAAGGTGTGCAAAATTATCTTCACTATAAGGTGTT
>ERZ1023839.199-NODE-199-length-19034-cov-11.798251_pt1 | contig 19034 bp, 46 predicted proteins | sample MGYA00380383_ERZ1023839 | MGnify/ENA primary metagenome ERZ1023839 (study PRJEB33179, sample SAMN07449065) | human gut metagenome | biome: Human-gut; feature: Human associated habitat; material: Faeces | host: Homo sapiens | place: India:Kasaragod | collected... | reverse complement strand
AGCGGGAGCAGGCCAGAAGCTCGGGCTCGCCGGGGATCAACCTCTGGCGGCCGCGGCCCCTGTCGCGCCCGGGGCGCATCTCGCATCACCCCCCCCCTCCATGAAATCGAATCTCTGTTCGGTCTATGCCGAGCGCACGCTGGAGGCAGCTGTGGCCGCCTCGGCGTCTCGCCGAGTCTGGCCAGCAGCCGAGCGTGCGTCCATCATCAGGTTGTCCTTCCATAGCTGTGAACAGTCACGGTAGTAGACCAGCAGCTGCGCCTCGTTTCGGGTCAACTCGGGATGCTCTGCCATCACCACGTCAACGGGTGTCGGCACGGCGCTTCCGTGACGGTCTTCCGTGAGGCACATCAAATACGAGACCGATACATCCAGTACCTTTGCCAGCTTCTCGATGATCTTATACGGCGGGATCTGGCCGTTTTCGTAACTTGTAATGGATCCCTGTGTTCTTCCTACTCGCGATCCTAGTTCGAGTTGCGAAAGCCCTGCTTCTTGGCGCAGACGCCTGATCCTTTCGTTTGTTCTCTCCATCATGTCCTCTCTCTTGATAAAAGCAATTCTAATAATCCATAAAAAAGTTGTTGGTATCAATCAGTAAAACTGTTATTGTTGTGACTATGCTAAAAGAAATACTTTTATTTGGAGGTGAACCATTGCGTCCGAACATGAAGGCCGAGCGTGCCCGACGCGACCTGACGCTGCAAGAGGTCGCTGCAAGTATCGGCGTCGACCCCCAAACGGTCGGGAAGTGGGAGCGAGGGGTGCTCGACCCCAACTGGAAGTATGTCGTGCGTCTCTGCGCGCTTTTCGGCTGTAACGCCGAATACCTGATGAGCGAAGTCACCCAGACCAACTAGAAAGGAAGGTGTCACAAGTGACGAAGAAGATGCCCAGGGCCGCCGTGCGGCCGCACCGCCCGATTCCGCCCCGAACCGCAACCGCCGAGGAGGTCGAGGACGTCAATAACATGTGCACGTGGGCCATCGTGCTCTCCGTGCTATCGCTGGCGGTATCGGTTACGTCCGCGCTCGCCTGCGCTGGGCTCGCGCTGCGCTAGGGGTGGTCGTCGTCCCCGAGCGACAGCTCGAGCTCGCGGAACGAGTTGGGGTCCATGCCGAGCGCGGAGATGATGGCGCAGGCCTTCTCCCATGTTGGGTCAACGAGACGTCCGCGCTGCAATTTCGAGATGTACGAGGCATTGACGCTATCGCTGGTAATGTCAGCCGGTTTCTTGCCAGTCTTGGCGAGAGCGGCGTCCAGCGCTTTCGGGAATGACATATCGGCCTCCTCTCCTTGTTTCGCATTTTACCCAAAGAAAAAGAAAAATGTCCAATTCGACAAAAAAGTAGTTGCAAAGTGTCGAATATGACACTAGTATCGAAAGTGTCAGATACGACTGAAGCCGAGGTAAACCAATGGACAAGATTAACGAGAAGGTCGGCGCATGGCTCCAGATGCCCGGCAACACCAAGGAGAAGATGGCCGACGAGCTCGGTATCACGCGCGGGTCGTTGCTCAACAAGCTCCAGGGGCGCTCCCCGTGGCAGTGGCTTGAGGTCTGCGCCATAGCTCAGTTGGTCGGCTGCACCCCCAACGACTTCTGGGAGGGGTAGGGATGAAGGCCTACACCTACAACGTCTTCTTCGTCGAAGGGCTGGGTGGACCAGCCTTCTCGTCAATTGAGGCGGATTCCATCGAAGAGGCCATGGATGTATTCAGAGACAAGTTCCCCGGTGTGACGCCCCAGTTCACCGTTGGATACGTGAACTACAGCATCAGGCCTTTCGCTGATCGCGGCGAGCACGACCGTTGCCACCGACGTTGCGAAGGCTGCGATGATGGCGGCGATTGCGACGGACGCGATCCAGACGCAGAGCTCGCTGACGACCTCGGAGCGGAAGTGCGTCCCTCTGGAAAGCACGATGAACCTGTGAGGGACGAAGACGCTTTGCTTTTCGCCTACGGGAAAGAAGAGCATCCCGTCTTCTTCCGTAGGGACCGGAGCACGCTTGATTTCATCGAGTTCCTTGCTTCCGAGCAGAAAGTGCGCGCGCTCAAGCTCATGAAACATGCTTACCTCGTCAAGCGCTGTTGATGTCGGTGCGCCCTTCAGACGCTTGAACATGTAGCCGCTCTCGTCGGCATGTTCCTTGATCTCCTCGAAGTACTTGATCAGGTACGGCTGAACGTCCATTTGGTTAATCTCCCCGTCCAAATAACTGACGGGGTCACTTTATCCCATTCAGTGAAAGGAAGCACAATGATTCAACTCGTCATCGGCGCGGGACTCGGGCTCGGCGGTCTGGCGGCCGCCGCCGCGATTAAACGCCATAACGCCCGCGAGGAAGGTTTTGGCGGCAACCGCATCCCGCCCGCGACGGGGCTCGGCATCGCCGTCGTCGGCGCGGCCGTCATCGCGACCGGTTGCTTCTACTCTCAGGACACAGGCGAAGTGTGCGTCATCCGCAACCTCGGCGGCTCGCTCGCGGGCTCCACGTCCGAGGCCGGCTTCCACGCCAAGGCCCCGTGGCAGGACGTCGTCACCTACGACACCCGCAACAACCTCATCAACTTCTACGGGGACACCGACTACAAGGTGGATGGCGGCTCCTACGAGGGCAAGCAGGTCTCCATCAACGACAAGTCCGGTGCGAGCGCCAACATCGACATTCAAGTCAACTACTCGCTCAACCCCGACGCCGCTCTCAGCCTCTACAGCGAGTACGGCACTCAGGAGAGCTTCGTCGAGAAGTATATCTCCAACGACGTCCGCGCCGTCACCCGCGAGGTCTCGGGCGGCTTCGACACGGTGACGATGCTCACCGACCGCTCACAGTTCACCAAGGCCGTCCAGAAGGCCCTCACCGAGAAGTGGAAGGGCATAGGCCTCACGGTGGAGCAGGTGAGCGTGCAGGACGTCCGCTACCCGAAGAATATCACCAAGAGCTACAGCGAGGCTCAGGCCGCCGAGGTCGCCAAGCAGAAGGCCCAGAACGAGCAGGAGACCGCCAAGGTCGAGGCCGAGACCAAGAAGATCGAGGCTCAGGGCGAGGCGGACGCAAATGCGGTGCTCGCCAACTCGCTCAACGATCAGGTCATCCAGCAGCACTACATCGACGCGCTCAAGAGTATCGGCAAGGACGGCAACCTTGTCGTCGTGCCCGATGGCTCCCAGCCCATCGTCGGGACGAGCGGCAATTAGCCGAGGCCCTGCGGGCGGCATCGCGTCCCAAGCGCGGGGCTGGTCAAGGTTCCCGGCCTGCCGCCCGAGACCATATCAGCCCGGTCCGCAGGGCGCGGCACTCTCGATCCTCTCTGCCGCTCCCTGCGGGGCGAGCCCCCGGTGAAACTTGACATCCGCATACCCGCTTTGGCGCAGGCAGGGGGAGCCTGTAGCGCCTGCAAGCGGCCGGCATCCCGGCTCCGTTGAAAAGCCGGGCGCGCGCCTGAGAGGGCGCGAGGCCAGCGTTCGGACGGGCGCACCTGCGGCGGGTCCGCTGCCATCCCCGTTCCGATAACACGCGGGCGCGCCCACCCGGGCGCTGGCCGAGACCGTAGCGTCACCTGCGGCGCACCCACGACACTGCTGTGTCCGTTTATGGTGCGATCGGACGGGTGCGCCGTCGAGGACGCTACGGCAATAAAAAAGCCCCCGCAGCTCGGCTGCGAGGGCATCCCCGGTGAAAGGGCGAGACGCATCTTAACACGCGAAACGCCACGTAGTTCGGGGAACACATGTTCTACTCAAAAGCCGTAACCCCTGTAACTTTCCAAGGCCCGGGGGTTACGGCAAAACGGCACCGAAGGAGGTACCGGAATGGATGATACCACGTACCCGCTCTTCTTGGCGCTGGCCGAGGAGAAGGGCATACCAAGAAAGCTCCTGTACACCCCCAGGGAGGTCTCCAAGGTGACGGGCGTCCCGTACACCACGGTCATCTACGCCTGCGACCGCGGCAAGCTCCGCTGCTCGCAGCCGAGCGGGACCAAGGGGCGCAGGCTCATGCGCCCGGAATGGATCGACGAGTGGATAGAGGAGGGGACCCATGGGAAGCGCCATGCTGCGGCTTAGCGCCCGCGTCCGCGACTGGTGGGCGACGCTCTCGCCCCGCTGCCAGTCCTTCATCTGCGCGGCGCTCATGCTCGCGTTGCTCGCCGTGGGCGGGGCCGTAGAGGGCACCGCCCCGAGTGGGATGTACTACTGATGGGCGCCACGGACTCCGTCTCGTTCAGCGTGCCGGTCGTGTTCGGCTGGCAGAGGGCCGGCTACGACCGCAGGAGCGGGCGGCACTACGAGAAGAGGCGGACCGCCGAGGTCAAGGCCGCCGTGCGCGCCGCGTTCCTCGACGCCCTGCCGGAGGGGACGACCCTGCCGCTCTTCGGGCCGCACGTGCCCGTGACCGTGGCGGTGGACACCTACCGGCTCCTGCCGCCGAGCAGGCCCAAGAGGACGGTGGCCGAGGCCGACACATACAAGCCCGACATCGACAACATAACCAAGCTCGTGCTCGATGCGCTCAGCGGCGCGGCCTACGCCGACGACGCGCAGGTGGTCGAGCTGCGGGTGAGCAAGCGCCCCCGCGCCCGCTACGCCGGGGAGCATACCGACATCTACGTCTCGCGGGGCTGGGAGCCGTCCCCGCGAGCGAAAGGGGAGGCAGATGGAAGAGGTTAAGTCCGGGGCGCTGTCGGTGACCTACAGCGCCCCCGCCATCACGGCGGACTTCGACACGCTCGCCGAGCGCGTCAGGGAGGTCATCTCCGACTACGAGGGGGCCGTCTACGACCTCACCGACGAGGAGGACATGAAGGGGGCCAGGCGCGACCGCGCCTACCTCAACGGTCTCAAGAAGGAGATCGAGGAGCGCCGCAAGGCGGTCAAGCGCGAATATACCAAGCCGCTCAAGGAGTTCGAGGACGGCTGCAAGGCCGTCACCACGCTCATCGACGACGCGGTGGCCGACATCAAGGCCCAGATAGACGCCGCTGAGGACGCCCGCAGGCAGGCCGCCTACGCCGCCCTCAGCCAGCACTACGAGGACGCGGCCCCGCTGCTGGTGCCGGTCGTCCCCTACGAGCGCATCCACGAGGACCAGTGGCTCAACAAGGGCTTCGGAGAGATGAAGGCCTACGCGGCCATCGACGAGAAGGTGTCCCGCGTCGCGCAGGCGTGGGAGGCGCTCAAGACCATGAAGAACTCGCTCCCGCGCTACGACGTCTGCGAGCGCGAGTTCTTCCGCACCCTCGACCTCACGGGAGCCATCCAGACGGCGACCGAGGCCGCAGCCGAGGACGCCCGCATCGCGGCGCTCCACGAGGACACCGCGCCCGATGCGGAGGAGACGTTCGCGTGGGTCGTGGAGATCCCCCGCGCCACGCGCTCCCAGATGGAGATGCTGGGCGCGACGCTGCGCCAGCGCGGCCTCAAGGGGACCATCCGCAAGCGTATCCCCACGACGGGGGAGTAGCCCATGGAGGAGGAAGCCAGGCCGACCATCGAGCAGGCCGTGGCCCGCGTGCAGCGGGCCGTGGTCGTGCCCAAGGCCAGATACAACAAGTTCGGTAAGTTCAGCTACCGCTCGTTCGAGGACATCGTGGCCGCGCTCAAGGAGCCGTGCCGCGGGGAGGGCATCGCCTTCACGCTCGACGACTCGGTCGTGAACATCGGCGAGCGCTACTACGTGCGCTCCGAGTGCCGCGTGTTCTTCGAGGACGGCCACGGGGGCGACGTCACCGTGGCGGGCTATGCCCGCGAGGCCGAGCACAAGACCGGCTCCGACGACGCGCAGGTGACGGGCATGGCGTCGAGCTACGCCCGTAAGTACGCGCTGTGCGGGGCCTTCGCCATCGACGGCACGAGCGACCCCGACTCCCTCTCCGAGCGCCCCGCGAAGGAGCCGCCCGCCGAGGGCCCGTTCGAGGCCAAGTGCCGCAGCTGCGGGACGGCCTACACGTTCGAGAGCAGGGCTCAGTACGAGGAGTTCGCCAAGGCCCCCGGCTGCTGCGCCGCCCCGTCGTGGGCGGTGGTGTAGGTGCAGGACCTCTACGCGGAGAGGGCCGAGCTGTTCGACGCGCTCATGGCGGAGGTGCGCACGCTCAAGACGAGCGGGTGCCAGTACGCCGAGAACGAGGCCGAGTACCGCAAGGCCCTCGCCGTCGCCATCCTCGAGGAGCGCGACGGGAACACGCCCGTCACGATCGTCGGCGACATATGCCGGGGCCGCGAGGACATAGCCGAGAAGAAGCGGTTGCGCGACTGCTCCAAGGCCCTCTACGAGGCCAGCGGGGAGTCGATAAACGCAATCAAGCTCAAGATACGCACCGTCGAGGAGGACATCAGGAGGATGTGGTCCAGCGGCGGCGCGGGAGAGGGGACATACCTATGAGCCTCAACATCGTCGCGATAAGCGGCAACCTCACGCGGGAACCGGAGCTCCGCACCACGCCGGGCGGCACGTCCGTCCTCAACTTCGGCGTGGCGGTGAACGACCGCCGCCAGAACCCGCAGACCGGCGAGTGGGAGGACTACCCCAACTTCATCGACCTCGCCGTGTTCGGCAAGCGCGCGGCGGCGATCGCCCCGTACCTGCACAAGGGGACGAAGGTCTCCGTCCAGGGCAAGCTCCGCTACCACAGCTGGGAGCGGGACGGCCAGAAGCGCTCCAAGGTCGAGGTCGTGGTCGACGAGATCGAGTTCATGGCCCCGCGTCAGGACGCCGCCCCGCAGGCACCGGCCTACCCGCAGCCCGCACCGCAGCCGTACCCCCAGCAGGCCTACCCGCAACCACAGCAGCCCGCACCGCAGTGGACGGCCCAGCAGGCCTACCAGCAGCCTCCGGCGACCACGCAACCTGCCCCGGTCCCGCAACCGGCACCAGCGCCCAGACCGCCCCAGCAGGCACCGCAGCAGGCGCACCAGCTCGTCCAGCCGCCCGAGGTCTACGACGAGGACATCCCGTTTTAAGTTAGAGAGGTGCCGTGATGGCATTCACAGTGTTCGACAGCTTCGCCGAGGTCTACGACGACTTCGATGAAAGCGACCCCGAGGACCTACGCGACCGCGCGATGCTCGCCGACGCAATCATGATGTACGGGCTGCACGGCGTCGAGGCCGACCTCCCGAAGCACCTCCGCCGCGTCTTCAAGGCCATGAAGAACGCCATCGACAATTCCAAGGACGCGCGCGGCAGGGGCGGCAAGGGCGGCCGACCGCGCAAGAAACCAGTTTCCGACAAACCCGAAACGCAGGTTTCGGAAAGTGAAAACCTAGGTTTTTCAAACGGGAAACCAGTTTCCGACAAACCCGAAACGCAGGTTTCGGAAAGTGAAAACCCTAACCTACCCTACCCTAGCCTGTCCTGTACTGAACTGTCCTGTGATGAGCTGTCCTGTGATGGGGGCGATGCCCACGCCGCGCCGCCCGAGTTCGAGCCGCCGTCGCTGGAGGAGGCGCGCGGGTACTTCGGTGCCAACTGCCTGAGCGGCGACCCCGACGCCTTCTGGGCCTACTTCGAGTCGCAGGGCTGGGTCAAGGGCAACGGCCAGCCTGTGAGCAACTGGGGTGCCCTCGCGCTCGACTGGTCTAGGCGTCAAAAGCGCATCGACGCCGACGACCGGGCGAGGGGCAAGCCGACCGCCTCGGAGGTCGAGGCCGCCACGTTCAAGCCGACGAGGACGCCCGAGGAGGCGCTGGCCGAGCAGGAGCGCCGGTGGGCATCGGAGCATCCGGGCGTCGACCCGGCAAAGGTCGAGGCCCCGAGGGGAACGACCGCTGGCAGGTCCGAGCTCGGGCTGTACCAGGACGCGCAGAGGCTGCTGGCCGCCCGCGCCGCGTGCGAGAGGAGGGCGTCATGAGCTTGGACGACGAGAGGGGAGAGAGCATGAGCAGACCGAAGGGGGCCGCGAGCCACGGGGAGGTGCCGCGATGAGGCGCTTCAGGATGGCGCTCCGCGCTTTGGCCGTGGCGGCGATCGTCGTCGCCGCGTGCCTCGCCACCTGCGCGGTCGGCCTATACGGCGGCTTCTCGCTCGGCATGGCCCTGAGGGGGTGGTTGCCGTGGTGATACCAGCGTCCGCGCTCCGGGGTATGCCCAAGCCGAGGGCCGAGCTCTACGGCAAGCCGCACCTCGGGTGCCGCTACACCCACGGCGACCGCTACGAGGCGCTCCAGCCCGTCTGCTGCCTGTGTGGACGCCGCGCGGGGAGCTGCCACCACGTGGCCCGCCGCTCGTGGGGCGGGACGTTCAGGCTGGAGACCGCCGGGGACGTCTGGGAGCTGCGAAGCCCGCTGTTCGCCCTGTGCGGCAGCGGCACCACCGGGTGCCACGGCGGGTTCCACTCCGGGCTGCTCAGCGCCGAGTGGCTCTGGGACTCGGAGGCGTACGAGGAGGCGTGGTGGCGCGGAGAGCTGCTGCGCGAGTACGGGCCCCACCACCCGGGGCTCTACGGGCTCGGCCGATGGGTCGTCACCGACCGGGCCGGGCGAAAGATGGAGAGGAGGAGCTGATGGAGGTAACCGTCTGCGACCGCTGCGGCAGGAGGCTCGACCCAGCGCTCGGCGGCAAGGGCTACCTCGACTGCGACACGGCGTTCAGGAGCCGGTCGTACGACATGTGCGGGCGCTGCGCCTGCGAGCTGGCCGATGAGATCGAGGGGCACCCGAACGACTGGGAGCTCAAGGTGGAGGAGGCGCGATGAGGACCGAGACCGTGCGCTGCGACATGTGCGGCGCGGAGGTGAGGCCCGGCGACATGCACGGGTCGTACCGCCTCATGACCGACCGGTTCAGGGACTACGACCTGTGCGCCGTGTGCTGCCGCATCGTCGAGGGCGTCATCACGGGGGGATGCCAACAAAATCGTCTCCGTGGTGAAGATGGGCGAAAGGGCCGAAAAAGCTTAGTCGTGAAAAACTGGGTTCTAGTCCTATCTAAACGCCCAGATAGACCTATTTCGGAGATTTACGACACGGAAAACGGGCATCAAACCCGTTTTAGTCCAGTCTGCGGGGTCGGCTCGAAACCAGACCCCCTATCAATAAACAGGAGGAGATATGGAGCAGGAGACGTTCGGCGCGCCGATGGGCTGCGTGCCGTTCAACCCCGTCACCGCCAAGCGCGAGATGGCGGGGTTCCGCTACGCCAGCGGACACCGCATCGAGGTCCGCGACGAGGTCACGGTGCCCGCCCACCCCGAGTGGGGGACGCTCAAGGTGCGCGCCCTCAACCCCGTCGGGATGCGCGTGCTGGTGTCCTCGCAGGGCTCGGGGGCACATTCGGTCGAGCCGTGCGAGCTGGCCTACGCGGGTGACGGCCGATGAACCTGGAGCGGGACGGCGCGCCGGACGTGCCGTGGTACGTGAACCCCCAGTGCGGAAACTGCCGCCACTGGATGACGGACAACGGGTCGGTCGGGATGTGCGAGGTCGAGGCCGCGAGGCTCACGTCCTCCACCGACAAGCCGATCGGCCTGAGCTACGGGGCGCTCTGCCTCGTGATGTGCGGTGCCATCGAGTTCGACGACAACGGACCGTGCGTTGATTGGAGTGAGTTCAGGGGATGAGTTCGAATTACGGGGCGTGGCCCCATGACGATACGAGGCGCTGCGACCGCTGCCGCTTCGCCGAGCCGGTGAGGCGGGTCATGTCCGCCTCCGGCTGCGAGAGGACGGTCTGGCGATGCGCCCGCCGGCCCGAGTTCGTGCATGAGACGCAGGCCGAGGCCCGCTGCAACTACTGGGAGGAGCGATGAGCGTCATCGACTGGAACGTGGAGCCCGAGCGCGCCCTCAAGGCCGCGAGGGCCGTCGGGTACCTCGAGGGCATGAGCGCCACGCTGTGGCGCTTCGCGGGGCCGGACATCGCGGACGAGGCGATCGTCGACTACGACAGGAGCGTGGCGGACGTCGCCGAGCTGCTGGGGCTGGAGAAGAGGAACTATGACTGACGGGTACCTGCTGAACCTGCGCGCTTTCCGAGAGGTGAGGGACGACAAGGCGCAGGCGCTCAAGCCGCTCGAGGAGGCGGCCGAGGCGTTCGGCGCGTGGCAGGAGTGCGACGACATGCGCTTCAGCCCGATCATGACGGCGCGCAGGGCGTACCGCGACGACCTCATCGACGAGTGCCTGGACACCGTGCAGGCGACCGTGAACCTGCTGGCCGCCGTCGGGGCGACGCAGGGCGAGGTCGATGCCGCCATCAGGCGCATGGACGAGAGGAATGAGGACCGCGGGAGGCTCTAGAAACGGAGGAATAAATGGCTATCGAATTGCCCAAAGACGCTAAAGGTCGTGAGATTCCGCTTGATACCCGAAGGCTGTGCGACGAGGACGGTGAAAGGAAAACCGTCTTTTGGTTCGTGTACTCCCCAACTTTGAAACACTGGATGGTCATACTTGATGAAGGTCCAGACGGTATGACGAATGCGATGGCCGTGAGTCACTTTCATCTCATCCAACCCGACAGCTGGGAGGCGTTGGAGGAGGACTTGAGCAGAGCGGCAAAACGTGATGCCATTACTTCGCAATGTCGATATTTCAACACCACAGATAGATGCGTCAATTGTCCGATTCACAACGGTTCTGGCGGTTGCACGCATAAAGACGAGCGTGCATTCGGGGACATTCTTGACCGCATCCGCAGGCTGAGGGGTGATGGCGAATGACAACACATCGACTCAAGGTCTTTATCAAATACGCCGATGCAATCATGAACGGCACCAAGACGTTCGAGATTCGCAAGAACGACCGTAACTTCAAGGTCGGAGACAAGATCGTATTCGATGTCGTCTCAAACGAGGGCATCAGCATCGGAGCCGCAGCAAGACACCCGCTCAACGGGCAGACCTACCGAATCGACTACATCCTCGACGACTTCGAGGGCCTTGCCCAGAAGTACGTGGCGTTCGCTATCTCTAAGGAGAACGAATGATTACCGATGAGGAGCGCTGCGAGCTGGCGGAGAAGGAGGTATAGCTATGGCATACAGCGACTACGGCGCGTTCGTGTACCTAAACGGCGAGCGCAGAACCGATAAGGAGGACGTAGGCGTATACGACACCGACGAGGCCTCCCTGCCTACTGGACTCCGCGTGTACGCGAACATCATGAAGCACCATGGCGGATTCGAGTGGTTCGAGTTCTCGCACCATGGAGTCATGGGCGACGGCAATGTCCGCGTCGGGTGCTACAAGCATGGATGGCCAGAGGTCTACGAGTGGGAGGACGGCAAGGACAAGCCGACCCGGTACACGTTCGATGACCTTTCCCGCAAGTTCGGGTGGGACGATTACGAGGAGTACGGCGACACGAGGTACGCCGCCGACGAGTACGACGAGGAGTTCGACTTCCTTGGATGGCACTTCCACTTCTGGGGCGACGATAACGGTGGTACTCCGAGGTACGGTGCGACCATGAGCCGCGACGGAGAGACCTGGGAGTGCGACTACGACTGTATGTTTTGGGCTGATTTCGATGACATTCACTAGCAACGAGCGCCGCGAGGTGGCTGAGAACCTGCGATGCCTGACCATCGGCCACTCCATCCAGTACAAGGAGCAGTTCTTCGACGAGCTTGCCGAGGTGGTGGTCGGCTTCGAGGACTACCATGACTTCGATGTTGTCCTCGATAAGCTCGCTGACCTCATTGACCCGGAAGGGGGAGACGATGATTAACGACAAGGAGCGCAAGCGAGCGGTGGCTGAGTTGCGCGAAGCATCGACCGGGGCATACCGCCACGTTGATTCACTCGACGTGATTGCAAACTCAATCGGCGTCGAGGTGGACGGCAAGTTCATTCACGAGGTTGAGAACGAGACGTACGCGGCTCTTGCAGACCTAATCGACCGTCCGACATGTCACAACGTCGCCGACTACACCAAGGAATCATTCAAGTGCTCAGAGTGCGGGTGCCGCGTGCTGGTGCCCGGCGACAGGCCAGACAGTGTGCTCATAGTGACCTCCGAGGCGTTCCCAGTCGAATGGTACTTGTGCCCGGTCTGCGGGGCGGTGGTCCTCGATGAGGCGTATTAAGTTCGCAAGGCCGGTCGATTGCCCGACGTGTGGTGCGACCCCGTCGCACCAAAAGTGGAAGCCACGCAAGTTGGTGTACACCAACGAGGTGGTCGCGATAGGGGACGTCGACCCAGTCGATGCCGTCCATTGCCCTAGGTGCGACCTCGTCTTCGGCGTCGTGCATTACGAGCACGATGACACATATATCACGAGTTGGACCGAGTTCGAGACTATCCCACGGTATTGTCCGTGGTGTGGGGAGGATTTGACAAATGCCTGACAGCAAGATGAAACCGGTGTTGTCGCCATCTGTCGAGTTGTGGAAACCCGACGGCCCCGCAGCGAAGGCCGCTGCCGCCCTCATGGCCGACGTGGCGGCGGCCATCAACGAATCCCTCGCGTCCGCGCTGCGCGGCGTGAGGCGCGAGGCGAGGGCGTTCTGCAGGAGTTTCGATCCGGTGTGGCTGCGGGCCCGAGCCCGGGCGCTCAGGCGCTCACGCCGCAACGTCGAGACGCTCAAGCGCGAGGGGAGATGCAGGTGATGGCGACCGAGTACGTTCTGGACGCGGAGAGGATAGCCCACTGGCGCATCGACCACCGCGTGCCGCTGAAGCAGCTAGCGCGCGCCGCCGGGGTGAGCCTCAGCGGCCTGAGCCACGCCATCCGCGAGGGCCGCACGGTCAAGATGGACCTGCTGCTGAACCTCGCGGAGGCGATGGGCGAGGACCCGCGCGACATCGTGAAGCCCAGGGCGCATACGAGTTTGGAGACCAAATGAGATTCGAGATTACCGAGTGCCACATCATCGACGTGCCGGACGGCGAGCTGGAGGACATGGACGACCCGCTCGAGGAAATCAAGGACGACGCGCACTGGTTCATCGAGCAGTACGAGCGCGAGGCGTGGTGCGAGGAGGTGACCCGCCTTGGACGCCAGCTATGAGCCGGACAGCGGCTACAACCTGACGCCTGGATGTTTCGAGAGCGACATCGACGGGCACCTCGGGGAGCGCGGCCCGACCTGCGCCGAGTGCAGGCACATGGTCGAGTGCTGCTGCGACTACGGGGTCTGCGGGCTCGAGTTCGACCGCGCCTTCGCCGATGACGGCGAGGCCTACGAGGAGCCGGCGTTCGTCGCCGCCTGGGCGCTCAGCTGGCTGCCGACGCACATGAGGGACATGCAGGAGGAAGCGTGCGAACACTTCGCAAAATAGAAAGGAACCAAACAAATGAATATCACTAAGCGAAGGGTCGCGTTCGTCGCGGCCCTCGTCATATCGTGCGCCGCCATCATCGCCGTGCGCGACGCCCTTGGGTTAACAAGCGACGAGGGGAGAGATGCAAATCATGGGTAGCGTGCTCGAGGCCGAGGCGGACCGCTGCGCCCGCCTGAGACGGGTAGCCACGGGGGCGTTCATCGCCGTGCTCGTCATGGCCGCCGTCGCGTTCGCGCTGTGCGCCCTCGCCGGCGCGTCCCCCGCGTGCGGGTGCGCCCTGTGCGCCGCCGCCGTGGGGCTCATGGCGATCGCGGTCTCATACGGCGAGGCCGAGGGGGCCTACCGCCTGCTGGCGGGGATGTACCGGTGAACGCGCGGGAGTTCTTCTGCTCGGTGAGGGACGCGGCGCAGGAGCTCGCCGACGCGCCTCTCACGGCCGAGCGCATGGAGCAGGAGGCGGTGCTCAAATCGCGCAGGGACGGACCGAGGGGGAAGGGCGGGGCGACCGACCCGTCCCGGAGAATCGACGCGCTCATCGACTACGAGGCGCGGGCGAGGTCGGAGCGGGCCGGGCTGCGCCGCGTGGTCGCGAGAGGGAAATCGGTGCTCCACGGGCTGTCGCGGCTCGACCCCGTCGGGGCCGGCGTGCTCAGGTGCCGCTACGTGCTTTGCCTGCCGTGGCCCGTGGTGTGCGAGCGGTGCGGGCTGGAGCTCGACGCGGCGAGGGCGCGGGAGTCGATGGCGTTCGACCGCGTCGACTCCGAGGGCGTGGCGGCGCTGGCCGAGTGGAGGCCGAGCGCCACGGTGGCAGAGAGGTAGGAGTGGAAATGGAGATCGAGAAGCTATGCCCGCTCACGGGAAGGCCCTGCGACGGCGGGAAGTGCATGTGGTGGGTCGCGATGAGATCTGGATCGAAGCCGGACGCCGTCACGACGTGCGCGGTGAACCTCATCGCCACGGGCGCGTACGCCGGGGCGAACGGGCTGCATTTCAATGTCAATCCGTAGCGGGGCGGCGGGCACTGTCCCGCCGCCCTTTTTCTTTTCAAGCGACGAATGCAAATCGAAATGCAAATCGGTATGCAAATCGAAATCGAGAATGGAAATGAAAATCGAAATCGAAAATGAAAATCGAAATCGAAAATGGAAATGAAAATCAAAATGGAAATCGCCAATGGAAATCGAAATCGAAATCGCCAGCCGGATGGAAATCTCCTGCTAGTGGGCGGGAACCCGTGTTCGGGTGGTAGAATCTCAGGGTAAGCGGCCTACCGGAGGAAAAGCATGAACGACCGAACCGAAGCGCCCGAGGGCGCGGGGGCCAAGCTCAAGGCGTGGATGGACTCGCACAAGGTGACCGTCACCGCCCTGTCGGAGCAGACCGGCCTCTCCCAGCGCACCATCACGGCCATCAGGAGCGGCAAGAGCGCCGGCAACTTCGCCACGTGGCGCGCCATCTGCCGCCGCACCGGGCTGGACGTCAATGAGATCATGGGGCTATAGGTATGAACGAGGAGAACGCCGACAAGCTCAAGGACTTCGCCAAGGAGACGTCCGAGCCATTCTACAGCCAAGAGAAGGTCGAGGCGCTCATCTCCGCGACGGTAGATGCCGCCGAGTCGCTGGGCCTGAACATCCTCGAGGTCCACGGGGCGTGCTCCGCGCTGAAGTCGTGCTGCGAGTCGTCCATGATCGCCAACTACGCGGAGGCCGCCGGGCTCGACTGGGATGCCGCCGAGGAACGGTTGAACTTCGGATAGCCGCGGACGCCGGCTCCCCGGACGACCCGTGCGGCGCGTAGACGCGCGCGTTTGGGCTTCGCCGCGGTGCCCCGCCAGGGCGGGCCGGGGAGGGGAGGCCGGAAACGCCGTTTGGCCTGGCGGGACGGCCCCGCCGGAACCGACCCCCGGGGTGCGGAAAAACGGCCCGCCGGACACCCCGAGGGGGTGCGGCAAAACCGCGCGGAACGGTCCACGGCGGGAAGATCAAGACGCACCCCGACCTGCGGAAACGCTCGGGCGCGCCAACTGCGGGAACCCCGTCTAAGGCATCCAGAACGGCGGACGCGGGTCCGTTTGTGCGGGTGGGTACACCGGCTAGGGGATGGGCCGGAACGGGCCGTTTAGGGGCATTCCAGCGCCCCGTTTCGGCGCGCGCTCCGTCGCCGGCATGCGCGCACGGCGTCGCGACATGAAAAGGGGCCCCGCAGGGCCCCGAGCGGATCACATGTTCCGCCAACGCCAGATAGCTAGATAGATCTCAACGGCTATACGCCCGACGACGTAGAGCAGGAACGGAATAAGGATTGCGAGGCCGTAGGCCCCCAGCGCGAGGTACATGCTAGACCCTCTCTCTCGGTATAACTTGCAAGTATAGCAGGCCGCGCCGACGTATCCGGCGCGGCCCCGGCGGCTATGCCGCCTTCCCGGGCGAGCGACGTTTCACGGCGTCCAGCCCCAGCAGCGCGTTTAGGTACTCCAGCCCGTCGGCGGGCGTCCAGATCACGTGGGCGCCGCCCTTCTTCGGGACCTTGTCGTACCTCACTCGGTACGTCCTGCCGCCCCTCGCGCGGGTCTCGACGTCGGCAGGGTCGTACATGTCGACGCGGGCCGCCCTGCCACCCTTGACGACGATACGGCAGAGCGGGACGTCGCCCCGGTCGACGGTGTGGCAGGGGTAGCGGTCGTACAGCACGGCGCTATCGATCGGGGCGAACGCGTGCGCCCACGCCGTCGGGGTGCCGTCGGGCGCGAACTCCAGCGCGATACGCGAGTCGATCCGGTACCACGTGCCCGAGGCGGCGTCGTAGTACGCGTCCGTGGCGCGGCGGTAGCGGCTCGACTGGTAGCCCCAGCGGGTCGTCAGCAGGTCGAGCGGCGCGGTAAGGGCCTGCGCCCCGTCGGCGTCCGTCACGACGGCGGGAAGGCTGCGGAAACGGCGGTAGTACGTGCCCGTGCGGGCAAAGTCGAACGTGCGTGCCATGGCTACAGCTCCTTGAGGTCGTCGGCGTGCTGCTTGCAGAGCGCGAGGGCGGCGGCGTACCCGGTTGCGTAGCCGGCGGCGTACGGCGTGAACCGCAACGACTTACCCGGCCTGGTGGGCACGGCGCGACGGGTCCAGCGGGCACCGTCGAGCCCGACGAACACGGGCAGGCCGGGCGCGCCGATCGCCTCGATATAGGTACCGTCGGCGGCGGCGGGGTAAACGTCGTTCTCGTTCTCGGTTATGATGCTGTCCATTGCTAATGCTTCCTCTCGTTGATCTTCTCGTATGCCGTCCAGTACCCATAGGCGAAGCCGGTTGCCAGGAGGCGGAACGTCATAAGCGCGATCTGCCACGGCTGCTAGGTCAGAGCGTCGAGTAGTCCAACGCCCATCCAGGTCACCGCCACGGCTAGCCCACGAAGCGGCGCGCAGCCATGTCGTACACGCACGTTTCGCTGTGGCCGGACACGTCGCACGCCGCCGCGAACGTCACGAGCTCGCGCCCGCCGTCGGTGCGGAGCACGGCGGATTGGGCCGCGTCGACTATCAGGGCCTCACGCGTGCCGAACGCCTCGCGGGGGATCTCGACCACCGTATAGTCCTCGACCCTGCGCGTGCTGTTGCCCCAGTCCACGGGGAGCACGGCGCGCGTCACCATGTACCCGGCCTTGGTGTACCCACGGGTGGCGCGGGCGGAGAAGAACCGCAGCGTGTCCGGCGATGTGGCGTTACCGTACTCGAAGGCGCTCATGGCCTCGCGCTCGTGATCGTACGTGCGGCGGCTCCAGCCGCCGGAGGGGGTGCGGTCTTGCTTGTAACGGTTGCGGATGATAAAGTAACGCATGGTCTTTACCTTTCTTCTAGACCGTGGCCCGCGTGCTTTGGTCGGCTTGGCGGGCCTTTTTCGTGTTGGCGTTCGCTAGCTGTTGCTAGCTGACACCGTTGATATTAGACGCTAGCAACGAATAGCGCTAGTCAGTTGTAGCGGCTTCACATAACCGCCACAAACCGCTAGCGTCAGCTATGATCCGCTAGCGTCTGCGATATACTGAAACCGCAGGTAGACGTAGATATTGGGGTAGATATGAATAGTGTCGAGGTTGCGCGGGCCATGGCGGACCGCAGCGGCAAGACGCGCGACGAGCTTTCGCGCGATATGGGGAGATCGCCGTCGTACGTGCGCGCGCTCCTTGCGAGGGGGTCCGACCTATCTACGAGCACGCTCTCGGCACTGGCGGACGCGTGCGGGTACCAGCTGATCGCAGCCCCGCGCGGCGGTGGCGAGTCCTTCGAGGTCGAGCCGATGGATCGAGGCTAGCCGATTCGGTCCGCGCAACGGCGGCAGATGTGCACCGTCTCGCCGTTAGCGGCCTGCGGTGTGCCACGCCTCGGTGACGTGCGCACCGCAGGCCGCGCACTCGTAGACCTCCGGCATATTCTCGGCGATCTGGTGCAGCTCGAGCACGGCGGCGAGCTGGAGCACGACGAGGGCGGCGACCGCTGCGGCCCTGATTGCTTTCTTGATCTTGTTCATGGTTGGTTCTCCTCTCATGGCGGGCGGTGGTAGGCTAAAGCGCGTGGCGGCTAGCGCCGGGGCATTGTCAATATCTGGCCCCGGCGCTAGCCCTGCGCCTACAGCAGCGCGAGGAGCATACGCAGGAGCACGGCGGGCAGGTCCCTGCCCGCTATGGCGTGCTTCCGCTCCTCGCCGCCCTCGTAGGTAACGCAGACGGTCACGCGCTTTATCTGGTCCAACGGTATCGCCTCCTCTCGTTCCTAGTGTCGAGCTGGCTACGTTCGTTGTTGCTCGACAGTTGGAACTATAGGCTACGTGCGTTGTCGTTGCTAGCTACGAGCGTTGTTCTACACAAGTACTACACAACATACGTAGCCGTAGCTACAGACGTTGTATACTTTAGGGAACCGACGAAAGGGGCAAACATGCAGGTGAACAGGTGTATCCGCGAGCTGGTCGACGCCACGCCAGGCGCTAGCATGCGCGGCGTCTCCGTGGAGCTGGGCAAGGCCGATACGTACGTTCGCAACGTGGCCGCGCCGACGCGCTCGCCCGCGCTCGCCACCGTGGCCGACGTGGCCGACGTCCTCGGCTACGACGTCGTGTTGGTGAGGCGCTCCGACGGTGAGGCGCTGGGCACCATCGAGCCGCCACGGAAGACGGCCAAGGATAACGGGGAGGGCTAGCCATGCGACGCGATATGACACTGGTTAGGCGGATCCTGAAGACGGTCAACGAGTCGCCCGGGCCGGTCGGTATCGATCAGCTCGTGAACGACGGCGACAGCCGCGAGAAGGTGGGCGAGCATATACGCCTCATGCGGGAGGCCGGGTTGGTGGAGGCCCGCATACTGGCGGCGGACGGTGACCCGTTCTACAGCGCCACCATCACGCGCCTGACGTGGGAGGGACACGACTACCTGGCCGCCGTCGGCGCGTCCGACGTCTGGCGCACGGTGCAGGAGGAGGGCGCGCGGGCCGGGCTTGAGCTCACGCTGGACACGGCCAAGGCGCTAGCGGCCAAGGCAATAGAGAGAAAGCTGGGGCTAGACTAGCGCGGCCCTTCGTCGCTTGTATGTACACACTCACCGCCACGGGGCGCGGCCCCACGGCACCACGGCCCGCACGCAGGCCCCCGACGGCACGCACGCCGCCGGGGGCCTTCTGCTACCTGGGCACCGGCACGGGGCACCGGCGCGGGGCACCGGGGCGGCGCACGCGGTGCAGGTGGCGCGGCGGGCAAGGCAGGCCGTAAAGGATCGTGCGCAGCTGCGGCGGTGGCCGGGGCTCGAGCCGACGCGGCGCGGCAC
>ERZ1023839.197-NODE-197-length-19150-cov-18.383504_pt1 | contig 19150 bp, 22 predicted proteins | sample MGYA00380383_ERZ1023839 | MGnify/ENA primary metagenome ERZ1023839 (study PRJEB33179, sample SAMN07449065) | human gut metagenome | biome: Human-gut; feature: Human associated habitat; material: Faeces | host: Homo sapiens | place: India:Kasaragod | collected... | reverse complement strand
CCCATGAACTTGGTCACAACTTTTTCAGTTCGCACAACAAAGAACGGCAAATTGAATTCTTTTGCAAGGGCACTGGCTGTCATCGTCTTTCCTGTTCCCGATGCTCCATACAATAGGAGCTTTCGGCGATTTGCCAATCCGTACTTACTTAGAGTTTCTTTCTTTAGATACTCTTTGATGACTCTGTCCAGTTTCTCTTTCAACTCCTGACTGAGTACCAGACTTGTCAAGTCATCATAGGTATCTACTTGCAGCAGCAAGTCATCTATATCCTTGTTTTTAGACACCAAACGTACCGTACCCAAGGATGTTTTCTTTTGGTTGAGCAATTCTTGTATGGTACGTGCTACTATGGCATGACCACTCCTTGCCTCCACAGCGGAAATCTGCAGGGCAACCTTTCTGAATTGCGTATCATCGTTGTTCTGATGATTTCGTATCAGAGATAATATTTGATCAGCTGTAGCCATTTTTCTGTTTATTTACATTTTTTGCTTTGCAAAAATATGATTTTTTTTCCAAATTCACGAATTTTCACCTTACAAGGGACGTATATTTACGTTTTTTTATTACGTTTGTTGCAATTTTATTACAAATAGGCGCAATTTTGCTATATTTAGATGGGGTAGGTTATAACGATAAATGCAGCCTTTTCTGACTGCATTATATAAATCATTTGTGCCAACAGCTATATCACTGCCAAAAAATAAGAGAGTGGAATGCATCACAGAATTGATTGAAATGTTCAATCTCCCTTTTACTTGTAGGGATGGCTTTCTTATCCTTACAAGAACATCTTCAAAACATCCGTTGCAGGAAAAAAAAGGAGCAAGATAAAAAATCATGACCGACCTTGATGGGAAAAGCTATAGATGGTATCAATCATATGACGATAACTTAGGAGAAGATCTATATTTACTGATAGTAAAGTGGTTTGATAAGAAATGAGGTTGGTCTAGTTATGACTTCTCATTTCTTATTTCTAAGTTCATTAAACTGTGAGACATTGTAAAACTCCGTAAAGGCACCTCCCTTGCTTTGGTTTCCACAAGAATGAGCATGGCCAAAGACATGGAAACGAGGTTGAGAGCGATAAACCTCTAACAGTAGAGGAAGGCTTCCCCTACCCTCGTCAAGTATGCCTTCCGGTGGAATATGGGTAATCAAGAAGTCCATTTTGGTAGCAGATTGGACATTTTGCTCCTTACTTTGCAAGCTTCGCATGGATATATTCCCAAAACTTATCCCATCAAACTCAAAGGTGGAGTCATGAAGGAAAACTACTTTTTTAGGTAAAAGCGAAATTGTCTGCTCTAAGCAGTCTTCCAAGAACAGCTCATGATTACCTGCGACAAAAATATAAAGTTTGGCAGGATGGCTTAACAACCAGGAAAAGAAGTTCTCCATGCCATCCTTGCCAAAGCCAGACACTACATCGCCAGCACAAAGCAGGATGTCTGCTTCTTCAGGGATATGAAGCCGCTTGTGCATTCCATGAGAGTCAGAGAATGCAAAAATCCGATGTTCCTTATAGTTAAATAGCATTGATCTAATCTTATAAAGTTAATACTTCAATGGTGAATCTGGGCAGAATCTCTTCCGTCCGCATTTTTTGCATTGGCTTCCATTCCATACGAAGTCAAACTGGTTGATGGCTTGCTCCACAAAGGAAGGGGCATTGGTCAGGACACCGGCCTCGAAATTTCTGTTTCTCTCCCCCTTCATGCCGAGGCCTGCACCTGTGAGGTTGGCTGACCCAACATAGGCAGTCTCCAAGTCAAAGATGACCATCTTGAAATGTACCCTTGGGCACAAGACTCTCTCCAATCGTTTGGCAAGAATCGAATAATCATCAAAGTCCTTGCGGAAATTAGGGCCAGGCTCCTTGGCATGGATTAACCGAACCTCCACTCCACGCTCAATTAATCGAGAGATGACTTTGAGAAAGGGAACGGTCATGGAACTGCTTTTTACATACAAATCCTTGATGTCTGCAGTCCCTATCCAAAGATGATGTTTCACGTTCGCTATCTTGGCGATGACATCAGTATAGTGGGCACCATTGCTTATGTATTTATAATACGTAGTTTCTGACATTTTATTTCATTTTTTAAGTGATACGAAACCTGTTTCCTTATTTTTCCTGGAACACTTTATAAACATCAAACCATAAACCATGCAACATGTCAAGCAGTTTGATTTTATCATCTGAAGATATGGGTAAGCCGGCAATGTCCTCTGGCTCGAAGCTGACGGATGAGACTTCATTTTTTAGCTCTAGTAAGAGCATATCCATTCGTTTCTCCAAGTATTGTTTCAACCAAGAGAGTTCGTCAAAATCACAAGTTGGAATTTTGATGTTTGATACACATTTTTGTTTCTTATCACCTGTCACTGAGTACAAATTCGCAAACCATATATCGCCAAAGCCAACACTCAAACTGAGTTCTATGCTATATGTCTTTCCCATATAGGAAAAAACAGTCTCACTTTGAGCTTCATCACCTGTGTCAAAGTCAACCCATTGATTCATCTTCATATGCTTGAATGATTAACAATAGTTGTTCTTCACTTGTGCCCAATGTCTCCTGTACAAGATCCACCTTTATTCTGTCCATAAATGATTGTGACACAGACATAAGTTGAACCAGTTCTCCCATCAGCAAAGGATATTTTACAGAGGTGACGATTCGCATAGACACCTTATTATATTTTGCCCAATCCACCAGGGTGTATTGCCTAAAAAACCGGCAGATAGCCTCTGCCCTGCTTTCTCCTTTCATTGGAAAGGAATAGATACGGCGTTTTACCGATATTCCGTGTTTAGTTTGTTCCATTATTTCTTATTACTTTATATCTATGACACAAAGGTAGTCTGAAAATGGGAAAAATTACTGCACACCTGAAAAATATTTTAGGTGTGACAACATTTTACACAGGAAATATTTACCTTTGCCACAAAATAAATATACAATGGAAAAGAAAGAGATAAAGCTACAAATGAAGGAACTCATCAAACTGATGAGTGAAGGAGTATGGGAAAAAGAGGACATCTTCTCCTTGACCTTGCTTAGCAGCATTGCTGGCGAAAGCATATTCTTGCTGGGACCTCCCGGAACTGGCAAAAGTATGATTGCCAGAAGGCTCAAGGAAGTATTCGCCGAAAAGAAACAATTTGAATACTTGATGTCGCGTTTCTCTACCCCAGACGAGATCTTTGGACCAGTTTCCATATCCAAACTGAAAGACGAGGATACTTATGAAAGAAGAACAGAAGGGTATCTTCCATGGGCAAATGTGGTGTTTCTGGATGAAATCTGGAAAGCGGGACCTTCCATTCAAAATGCCTTGCTGACAGCCATCAATGAGAAAATCTACCAAAACGGAAACGAGACCATCAAGCTTCCTATGAAAGCACTCATTGCTGCATCCAATGAGTTACCTAAAGAGGATGAGGGGTTGGAAGCCCTTTGGGATAGATTCATATTACGAGTTGTCTCTAACCCCATAGCCAATGAACGTACATTCTACAAGATGCTAAAGGGGAAGAACAAGAGTAAGGTTGTCATTCCTGCCGAACTTCTCATAACAGACGAGCAATACACACAAATCCTTGAAGAGGTGGAAGATATCGATATTCCTGACAATATACTCAAGGATATCACATTCATTCGCAAGAAGCTAAAAGAGACCGAGTCACAGGATGAAGCCGCGAGTCCTCTAGACTATTATATATCAGACAGAAGATGGAAGAAAGCAGTACATCTGCTGCAAACATCGGCATTTCTAAATGGAAGAAAGGAGATAGACCTAACCGATCTTCCCATACTCTATCATGTGCTATGGAACAAGGTAGAGACCATTGAACCTGTCATGAAAATCGTTACAGAGTCATTATTCTGGAACATTGAGAATAAATGCTCAATTGTGGAGAAAGAGTATGAAAAAGGGTTGAAAACGAAAGGCAATGCATTGGCAAACAGTAAAATAGCCAATATCAATTCTGAAGATTTCAACATCTATTTCTACTTCTATACCAAGCTTATGGGCACAAACTGGGGAGACACCTACTTCTTTCTCCAAGATTATGGATACCTGCTGATGGACATCGAGACGAAGGGTGTGCTCTATTTTGATAAGGATAAGAATGGATGGATAATCAGGAGAGTTCCTCAAGGTCCCTTCTCATCCAAGAAGTATCCACAGCACCAAATCGTCAGTTTGAGAAGGGCGCAAGGTGGAATTATCGTAAATAATGCACTCTACATGATGGAACCATCAAAGATGGCTAGCAAGCCCATTTTCCCTCCTGCAGGGCAACAAAACTTGTTTTCTGAAGGAGACACACATCTCATTGAGGAGATGCAAAAAATAGGCAATGAACTTAACCAAAAGATGAGGTTGCTGGAAAAGGAAAATCTATTTGTGTCTTCAACTGACTTGAAGGTCATCCAAAAGTATGCCGACAACTTGCGAAAGAAATGTGAGGCGTTGGAAATGAAGATAAAAACTAGCATATAATTTTTAATATGGAAGATATAGACAAACGGATTGACGAATATTCTGGGCTTTTTGACCTCTACATCGAGGGGAAGCCCATTCCTCCAGAGTACAAGGATGATCCTGTGGCAGGGTATATAGAAGAAATCTGCCAAGACTCAGGAAACAAGGAACTTTGCAGAAAAGAAGAGACATGGAAAGAAATTTTCAGAAAGGAAATTATTTCCATGTTGGAGGGTATATTGCCTGTCGTTTCCACAATAGAGAGGGAATATGAGGAAGAAATGAAGATATTATCCCACTTCTTTGCATCCAACATAGAGCAAAAACGCCTGGCATGGAACGGTATCGCCAAGCACTTGCACGATACTTTCGACAGCAGCATGTTCAATATACATGGATATATCCAGGAATTTGGAAAAAAACAGAAAACTACTGACGAAATTTTTGATGCCATGGAAGCTAATTGGAAAGAGGCTAGCAAGAAGAGGAAAGACCAGAAGATTGCGCAAGTACTTTCCAATAGTATGCAAAAAATTGAGCAAGAAATCATAACCTGTGGTGACATAGACTACAAGAAGGAACAGAAGAAGGCTCGTTTCTTCCACAAGTACCCTCAACTAAAGGAAATAGCCAAGAAGATGGGAAGGGAAAAAGAGAGAAGTGAAGAAATGGATGATGCCACCATGACTAGATACATTCCTATATTACTCAAGCATTCCCATGACAGACAAGACATAGATGGCGTATCCTTGGGAAATGACCTGGATAGCTTGCTTCCCACGGAGATTGCCATGATGGACTCTCCCACCTTTTATGCAAAGTTTGCAAAAAGACAGCTGCAGCAATTTTCCTCAAAGGCTGTACAGAACAAGCGTGAAAAATCAACAGTTCATTATAAGAAGCCTCGCCTTCTGCAAGGCCCCATGATTATTTGCATTGATACAAGTGGATCCATGAGTGGTAGACCTTTGGAAATCGCAAAGTCTCTATTGCAGCAACTCGCGGCTATAGCGAAAAAGGAAAAGAGAAGCTGTTTTCTCATCTCGTTCTCTATCAGAACAAAGACCTTGGACTTGGCAAGACCCAGCAATTATTATAAGATAGATAAATTCTTCAAGGGCAGCTTTTCCGGGGGTACTAATGGGGAAGAAATGCTAATGGAAATTTTCAAGATGCTCGATTCTGAAAAATATTCCATGGCCGATGCACTTATCATCAGCGACTTCTGTTTTCCTCTTCCTATAAAAAAAACAATGCAGAGACTGAAGGAAGAACAAGAAAAAGGAACTCGCCTCTACGGACTTAATGTCCAAAGAAGAAATCCATACGCAAAGGACTACAAGGAAATTTTAGATAAGATGTGGAACTTATGACGACAAGATATACAATCAACCCTTCGCTCAGGTTATGCACATGGTGCCTTATAGTAGGATGGCATGAGGTGAAAGACTCACTCTTGCAATCCGAAAGCATTTTTTCATGTGAAGGAAGAAGTATCTATACCAAAGGAGACCGATGCATGATTATGGCGCAAGTAAACGAAAAGAGAATTGATTTTTATTACTGCCATGACACAAAATTCGACAACAGAAACATTCAAAGTTGGCTAAGAAACATCATTAAGAATAAGATTCTAGACCTGGCAAACATTGAACTCCCCAAGAGATTGCATTATTGGGAAAAGGAGAAAAATCTATATGCAAGACAAGTCATCATAAAAAAATTGAAGAGAAGGAACATATGGGGGCAATGTTCCATCTATAAACAGATTTTCTTGCCGCCCAAGATTGTGGTTTTCACATTGGAATTGATTGACGAGATTATCCTACATGAAATGAGTCATCTCAAATTTATGCATCATAGGAAACAATTTTGGGAGTACTTTAGTTTCCTGCTAGGAAGAGATGCCAAACTATGCAAAATGAAGGAAAGTGTATTTTTCGCCAAATACGACGAAATGATAGAGTTCTTGCTAAAATAATTGGCAACTGTGCAACATTATTTCTCACTTTTTCATTATCTTTGTGCCAAAATTTAAAAGTTATAGAATATGGCTATCAATCAATTGAACAAATATGTCTGGCTCGTAGAGACCATTCATCGAGCAAGGAACCGGGGTGGCATCACCCTGAAGGAGATCCAAAACAGGTGGTTGGACTCAGATCTGAGCGAGGGAACGGAACTTTCTCGCCGTACCTTCATCAATAATCTCCATGCCATCGAGGAACTGTTTGAGATTAATATTGAATGCGGCAGCGGATTCCGCTATCACATTGAGTATGGTGACTGTTTCGAGGAAGGAAGCGCCAGAAACTGGTTGCTCAACGCCTTCTCGCTCAATGCTATGGTAGGTAACAGCCGCAAGCTCAAGGAGAGGGTACTCCTGGAAGACATGCCATCGGGCAGGAATTATCTTCAAGACATCATCAAGGCCATGCGTGACAACTATGCCATCTTCATATCTTACTATAGCTACAACACCGAGGAGTATCATGAATTTGATATTCATCCTTATTTCTTGAAAACTTTCAAGAAACGTTGGTATGTAGTCGCATATAGTCCTGGCACAAACGATATCCGCTGCTATGCACTGGACCGCATGGAGAATGTCATGATCTCAGACAAAGTGTTCAAGATGCCTAAGGACTTGGAACCGGCTGATTACTTCAAAGATTGCTTTGGTATCATCAACAACAAAGATTCTGAGGTCCAGAAAGTTGTACTCAAAGTGGATGCCTTTCAAAGTAACTATATACGCAACCTGCCTCTCCATGACTCTCAAAAGGAGACAAAGCGAACTGACGAATACTCTATCTTTGAGTATCACCTGAAACCAGAGTTTGATTTTGAACAGGAGATCTTTTCGAACATGGACGCCATGGAAGTGCTAGAACCTCTATGGCTAAGAGAAGAGGTGAAGGAAAGAATAAAAAATCTTGCAAGTAAGTATCTTTGAAAGGCAACCCATCAATGTTCTTTTGTCAAGGGACTAAATATCCAGTCCCTTGACACAATCTATAGCTTCGTTAAACATTTTTGAGAAAGCTGTTAAAGTTTTATCATTCAGTAAGTCTTGTATCCCAGAAGCATTATCCCAATATTTGTTTCCTATAAAATCTTTCCAAATCCAATATTGGTCACTTTGGGAGGAATAATTCTTTTGAACATTTTCCCAGTCTTTTACATCTTCACGCTTGACTCCAGCTTTTGTGCGAAAGCCAAAGTATGGATCTCTCATTCCTCCGCAATTAAATCCAAATGCAAGTCTAAGATACTTCCAATGGTGATTATAAAATGATGCTACTACATCCGATTTTTTCATCCAATTCTCTGTACAATCATCTCCCATAATCAACCCTTTGCTTTCTGCTAAATCCCTTAATTTAGGAATAAACACTTCTTTTATAAATCTGTTTACAACAATATTTTTACTGTTTGCAATATCATAAATTGCATCTAAATTTTCTTCTTTACATAGAATATCTAATAGTTCCTTATTATCTTCCATAACGTTATTTGTTAATATGTCAATAGTACTAATATATTGATTGATAGTTTCTCTCACGAGCGGAGTTCTTGAAGCCAACTCCACGCAACGATCAAGCCATCCTCTAATATCACTCTTATAGGATAAGCAAACTATATCATTTTCTTTTAAGTCTTCACCCAATGATTCTTTTGAAGGAGAACAACCATCCAATGTCAAGTAAATCAATACAAATGATTTTTCCGTATCGTTTCCTTTTTGTGACATTCCATAATTCCAGTATCTTAGCATCTGATGATGTTGGGCACCAGCATAGATTTTATTTTCTATAATAATACTATGCTTGCCATCGGAAAGATAAATATCTATTCTGCCGCCTTCACTATCAGTTTGCCTACCTATAAATTTCTCTACTTCTACAGAAGCGATAGTCGTGTCTAGTTCTAAACTATCTGCAGATATTGCAGGAAACGATTTTTGCAGCATTTTCAAAAATGCCTCAAGGAATTTGCCTCTTTGTCCGTGACTTCCTTTTGGATTCAGCAGGTTTGCCAAAAACATAGAGTGTAGATGGACTTCATCTGACATGAAGCCCAAATCATTGAAAATATTATAATTTTCACCACGCTCAAACTTTTCTTTTCTTTGTTCTTTTATTTTTCGTGAAACTATTCGAACTTGGTTTAGAATATTGATTATATCATTCATCGCATTATAAGCTATAATTGTTTACCTTAGAAACGAAATTCCATCTAATTTATTGTAGAAGTTATTATTTTTGCCAATGAAAATGACTACGCAAACACTCTTTGTACATTAGGGCACGACGATTCATGTTGTTCATCTCTTTTTCTGGATACCAACAAAAATAAGCCATGAAAAGCATCACCATAAGGATATAGACCGCAATAAATTTTAGGGCACCATAAAACCAACGTTTCATTTGACTGATCTCTTTGGTATTTAAAATTTGAATTGCTACTCTCACATCAGCCTTATCAAGACCTTTGCTACCTTCAACTTTCACCAGATGTTCTCGTTGAGAAAACAGAAAATCTTCCTCGTCATCAAGAATTATATAACGATAAGGCTCTTTGGCGTTCAATCTTAGCCATTCTGCAATCTCCAAGCCTTTACATCCATGTAAGCCTTGCCATTCCTCCACCCCATCTACATTGCTAAAGTTAACGGAATTGCAAGAAGGTGTCAAGCCTATGACTTCGCCTGGCATATGGTGTTCCTGCCACAACTTCTGTATGTACTTCATACCTTGCAATCGCCAAGTGGAAGAAATGATGATCTTGGCATCACTTCTTTCCACCAAATGGAGCAAATTGGCTACAGCTTTCTTAGCAAATTTACCTTTTGGAGTATTGATTACTCCATCAAAATCTAAAAATATATACTTCTCCATACCTTTTTTGTTATATATCAGCCGTTAGAATCCAATTTTTCTCTTGGTACGACTCCCTTCCAGTCTTTCATTTTCACAAAACTCAACAAGGGATTTGGCCATGTTCTCTGGCTGGCCATGCAATATCGACTGGATGGTAAAATGACGGGCGATGTTCTCTATTTCACCACCGCTGAAATCATACTTGCCCGCCAGGTAACTGGCATCGGCATCATTCAAAGGCGGAATCATCGCTTGCCAAATCTGAGTACGGCAATTCAAGTCTGGCTTCTCAAACTGTATCTTATAGAGGAAACGGCGCTCGAAGGCCTTGTCCATGTTCTCTGCGAGGTTGGTCGTGGCAATGAGGATGCCATCCAACTGTTCTATCTCCTGAAGGATGATATTCTGAATACTGTTTTCCATCTTCTCAACGGCTCTTTCCGCCCCCACCTGACGCTTGCCGATGATGGCATCAGCCTCGTTGAAAAGCAAGATGGGTGCCTTGGCTAATTGTTTCACCTTCTTCTTATAATCATCGAAGATGCCCTTGATATTCTTTTCGCTCTCGCCTACCCACATGCTCTTAACCTCTGAAACGTTCACCTGAATCAAGTCACGGCCAGTCTTCTTGGCTATCTGAAGCACAGTCTCTGTCTTTCCTGTACCAGGCGCACCATAGAAAAGGCAGGCAAAGCCGCTTCTGAAGTTGGTTTCTTTCAATCGATTTTTGATACGCTGGAAATGCTCCTCATCCAAGAGGGAAGTTAACTCTTCCACTTGCCTTTGTTCCTTGCTATTGTAGAATAGTTGCTTGGGGCTGATGTCCTCAAAGGATAGCATGCCACCCTTCGGGCGAGAACCACGCATGGATGATAGGTTGAGTTCCGAGAAAAGCTGTTTCTTGGCATCATCCGTAATTTTGAACGACTCTCTATCCACAAAGCCATCATCATTGGTATATTCAATGAACTTCTCCACAAAAAACAAGTGATCACCTTGACTCAAGCCTCGCTTTTCGCATCGCCATTCTGCATCGCCTTCTTTATATATAAATTCCAAGTCGTGGTATCGGATGTCATCATCACCATTGACAACAAAGAGTGTACAAAACAAGACGAAAAGCGGGAAGTACAGATCATCCGCATCTACATCGTAGGAAGCCATCGCCTTGACAAAAGCCAACTTTTCGTTCTTGGCTACCAATGCCCTCAATTTCCTTCTCAGCACTTGTTTGTCAATCTTTCTACGGCGACATTTCGTAAACAACTCATCGAACTTGTCAAATAGTTCTCTGGCTGTAAGTTCCTCCACATCCATAGGATTATAACGCTCATTATGTTGGAACGCCTCCATCACCTCCATTGGGATGGTATAATAGAAACCTTCATCCCTATTGCGGCAGATATATTCCTTGTCAACAAGCTCTTGGATTTCATTGGCATATCGAAGCAAGCTAAGGATGCGGCAGCCCAAGAAATCCGTAAAGTCCGAGAACTGGATGTGACTGTCATCGCATCTGTCGGCAAACAAGGCCATGATGGCACTGGCACGCTTGGATATGTCCAGTTTATCGGAGACAAATCCAAGATATGAATCAGTCTCCTCATAGAACTTCTCACCCAGAGAAGAATTCTTTGCCTTATCTACGATTATTTCGAATGCTTGGAGCAAGTCCATCTGCTCCATATCTTTTTTACACGACGTTTGCATAACCATAATAGCACTACATTAATACATACTATTTTCTCCATGAGGGAAAGACTTCTAAAATCCGTTCCTCCCAATATAGTTCTCAAATAAGATTTATTTTCCATACTTGTCTATATTTAGAAGGCGAAATCATCCTCTTCCTCATCCTCACCATTTGGGAACATGACGCTTCTCTCATACTCTGGATCATAGAATTCATACTCATCCTTCACCTGTTTGATTTTCTTCTGGATGGAACAAATCTTCTCCAGTTCCGGAAATTGAAGATGTTCACGATTAAACTCCAATAGCTCGTTCAGGTCTCTCTCAAAGGAACAAACCTCTGATTGAAACTCATCCATGTCAAACTCAGGATCATAGAAGAGGTCATTATCTAAAGCCTCATTCAAACGGTTTTCCATCTTATCCAATTGCTCTTTTATAGTTTTGTCCATAATGCTTTATTTTTAAGTATATGTTCGATTTATGAAATAAGAATCTTACCTGATGAAAGATTCATTTTTCGTAGGAGTCTGAGAGTAACAGGATTTGCTTCACCTTGGAAAGCAAATCTTTCTCTGTAACTTCTAAGTTCAAAGATGCCCCATTCCCTGTTATATTGACACCTAAAACACCTGCAAGTTTTATCAGATGTTTTGCACTTCCACTCTTTACAAAAAGACAAATAGACCATTCACCACAAATACAATAAAGGGTTATATAAATGGGCCTGTTGTCATACATGATTTGATAACCATATTTTTCAACATATGGAATCTTGCCATCGAAGGTTTCCGCTATAAAGGAAGCTATCTCCTCGTGGAACTTCTTCTTAAAAACGTTGGCGTATTCTTCGGAAATCTCATCCTTGGCACTGATAATCTGCTCTTGGGCATCTTCCAAATCATCAAGCAAATCGTCTAAAGCCGAGCATTTTTCGATAATGTTCAGTCCTTTTAACTTCGCCATTTCTTTATTAATATCAAACTTCTCCATTGTATATCAATTAAAAATTCTGATGCAAAGATAGCCCACACCTGTGTAAGTTCGTTTCACACAATAAAAAAATTTTTCATGCGCAATGATTTTTCTCACGATTCACCGAATTTTGCAGAAAAATGAATGAGCAAACAATGGAAATGGAAAAAGAACAATTAAACGGCAAGATAATGGATAGGGAGGATATCAAACATACCTTCAAAACGAGGTATCTCAATAGTGATAAGGTAATCTTCTCTGAAAAGGGATGATTCGCAATTTAAATATAAAACACAGCATTCCGACAATAAAAGCAACTTTTATTTTGGTTTGTCCAAGTATATCGAGAAAAATGATATTTATGAGCGGACAGGGCATCCTTGCAGACTGGTTGTTGAAAGGTTTGGTCAGTTTTGATAGGTTTGAGGGACAAACGTATCTCTGCAGTATTAGATATATATAAGAAATTACCAGAAGAAGCGGAGCTGCTCATTAGTCATTCTTTCCTTAATGACAAGATGAAAAGAACCTATATCCGAATCATCAAGGAAAGAATCGCTAGGTTCAATAGGCAGTCAGAATGGCTTCCTATAACTCCAAGTCGAGCCCATCATCAAACTCAACATTCTGGAATGTATGAATGCCGAGGTTTTCCGCAGCGACACAATTCTCCTGAAGGTCGTCAATAAACAACGATTCTTCAGGAACTATCGCTGCTTGTCTGATGACTTCCTCGTAGATTCTTGCATCCGGCTTGGAGAGATGGAGCCGCTGTGAGAGGAAGACTTTTTCAAAATAGTCTTCCACATTATGCCCCTGATAGGGGAATAACTTCTCCACACAATAATCCCAGTGAATGTCTATGGTGTTGCTCAATAGAAAGAGACGATAACCCTTAGCCTTGAGCTTTAAAAGCCTGCGTTTCTTCTCATCGGGAATAACAACCAACATTCGATTGGCCGCTTCACCCCTTTTTTATTAAAGGAGATTTATGGCAAATTGATAAATATTCACAACATGCTCAATCCTTGTTTTTTTCAGGCTTGAGTATATTTTTTCTTATCTACGCAGAAAGACTGCATACCCATGTTGTAACTTTGCATCCGAAAACAAGAAATATGGATATTTGGAGGTCAAGCGATGCTTACTTCATTAATGAATCGCTAGTACTGTTGTAGTACTAGAGCTATGGGTACTCAGCATGGCTATTACCTCCAATTTTCATTGCTTGAAGATAGTTTATGGCTGCGATAGCTCAGCTGGTAGAGCATAGTTTTGTGTGGGAATTACCATCATCAAGCTGGTCAACTCACACATACTGCTGCAATGAAAGCCTAGTGTCGCTGGTTCGATTCCAGCTTGCAGCCCCAATTATTAACATAGGTCAAGAGGGACTTACTACATGACATAAGATTGCAGTTCTTAATGGTTTGAAGTTCCTCTATTACCTTATTATATAATAGATAATTATGAACGATGAGAATTTATTGAAGGTTGCTTTGAGATACAAGGCTTTGTATCTTGATATTGAAAAAGAGGATATAGACATGTCCTCAAAGATGACACCTGCTGTTTATTCCCTCACTGAACGCCTGAAAGAAAATGGCTTTTGTTTGAGCGAAGAACTTCTCCATGCACTAGACGAAGTACCTGTGGCGAAATTAGCAGATATAGTCTCTATCATAGAGGATGTGATGGGAGTTGGACTCAATTGGTCGTCTCTTGTCAAAGGATGGGACATGCCTACAGGCGAGGGAGTCGCTGACCACTTTATAACCTGGGTTGCCAACATCATCAAGGGTGAACTGAATATCAAGGGAACTACCCTACCTTGTGGTCACTTGATTCCAGATGGTACATTTCCACTGGAAAGATACAATGGATGCCCTTTCTGTGGAACACCGTTCAAAACAACAAATTATGTGTACAAGGGACAGGGAAGCAAGCTCAAGGAACTTAGGTTATTGAACAGAGAAGATTTGAAGGGAATATTTCTTTCGTTACTTACCTCTCCTACTCCTCTTGATATAACCCAAAAAGATTCACTCAATCTGCTTTTGAATTGTTTTGAGGTTCCAGAAGGTACAGAAATTGGCATGAAGGAGACCATGATGCTGGTCATCAAACATTGGGTGTCAACAGGTCAAGCTGATAGAGCCATGGACTATTTCAAGACTCCAACAGACATCTTGAGATACCTATGGTTTGAGAAGACAGGGCACGTTCAGATCATCAAACCTTCAACTCTTATGAATAATGCTCGAAGACTGGGAGCTCACATGAACTTTGTTTGTGACAAAGCCTTGACTTATCAAGAGCAGATGAAGCAGCAGCTCATGCTCAAGTATAGTCGTAAAAATTGCAAGACGGTGAGCAAATGGATAAACAATCTCCCGCTTTCGGCAATTAAGATGGCTGAGGACATGAACTCCAAGCGTGGTATGTGGGTAAGATTCATACGTGCCTTGCGTCTGGCGGAGTACGCCAAGAGAAAAGGTTATGAGAAGTTAGCTGATGTCATGGACATTTTCTATAAACAAAACTACACCACGTGGCAGGGAAACTTAGATCAGGCTTCGAACAACAACCAGGCAGAAAAGGTTTTAGGCATGCTCAAGGAAAGACCAGGTTCATTTGCCAGATGTCTCTTTGCTACTATGTTGAGATTCGGTAGCTTAAGAACCTTGAAAGCATTTGGAGAGATTGCCGATGAGCTGCCAGCCAGACTACTCGTCTCCCTTGGCAATGCAGCAGAAGGATATTTTGACATCGACTCCATCAGGTCAATCAAGACTATTACTGGAATCCAGAAGATCATCCCACACAACAAATTGCTTGCTCTATACAGTAAGGTAGAACGAGAGAAAATGATTGAGGATGTGAATGGTATGTACAAGGACTCTATGTTCAGGCGTTTCAAGGCACAGGACACAGAGAGCAAGACCATCTACATCGCCCCTGAGTTATATGACATACCTATTAGCGTCGGCGACCGATCAACAACCATACAGGATACCAGTTGTGCACTGATGGGAACTCGCTTCCATATAGAAGGAGATGCGGTAAGGTTATTCTTGCAATGGGGAAAGGGGCTGCATGCCCAGCATTTGGACATGGACTTGAGCTGTCGCATCTCTTACGAGGATAAGATAGAGGAATGTGCCTATTACAATCTTACCTGCACAGGTGCCAAGCATTCTGGTGACATACGTTCTATCCCTGAGATGGTGGGTACAGCAGAGTACATTGAACTGTCACTGCCAGAACTGGAGGCTGCAGAAGCTAAGTATGCCATCTTCACATGCAACGCCTACTCCTGTGGATCCTTATCTCCAAATCTTGTAGTTGGTTGGATGAACTCCGCCAACAAGATGAAAATATCAGAGAAAGATGGAGTAGCTTATGACCCTTCCTGTGTTCAGCACATGGTGAGGGTTGCCGACGACAATCTCTCCAAAGGATTGGTATTCGGGGTTCTGGACATTGCCAAACGAGAAATCATCTGGTTGGAAATGCCTATCGCAGGACAGACATTGCGTTCGGCTAGAAGTAAGGATATAGAGGCTTTACTCATAAAATTACAAAGGAAACTCAAGATTGGTGAGCTTCTTAAGATGAAAGCCGAAGCACAGAGTCAGAAAATAGTAGGTTCTGCAGAACAGGCAGATGAAAGCTATACCCATGAGTGGGCATTTAATCCGGCAGAAGTAAGTAAGCTGTTATATTGAATTTATGAAGGAGACCTAAACAAGGCCTCCTTCATTCTTTTTGCCTAAATTTTGAAAATCAGTCAATCTATGAAGACATAATGTTCAGTTTTTTCAACTTTGCCATTTCTTTATTAATATTAAACTTCTCCATTGTATATCAATTAAAAATTCTGATGCAAAGATAGCCCACACCTGTGTAAGTTTGTTTAACACAACAAAAAGTTTTTTCATGCGCAATAATTTTTCTCACGATTCACTTAATTTTGCAGAAAAAATGAATGAGCAAACAATGGAAATGGAAAAAGAACAATTAAACGACAAGATAATGGATAGGGAGTATATCAAACATACCTTCAAAACGGGTATCTCAATAGTTATAAGGTGATCTTCTCAGAAAAGGGATGATTCACAATTTAAATATAAAACACAGCATTTCGACAATAAAAGCAACTTTTATTTTGGTTTGTCCAAGATTTGCATTAATTTTGCACATATGAAGAATTTTGCAGCTATAGATTTTGAGACAGCCAACCAGCAACGCACAAGCGTATGCTCCGTTGGCATTGTGATAGTAATAGATGGTGAGATTGTGGATAGCTACTACAGTCTCATCAAGCCAGAGCCTGAGTATTACTCTTATTGGAACACAAGGGTGCATGGACTTACCATGGAGGATACCATGAATGCCAGGGTGTTTCCAGAGGTCTGGGCTGAGATTGAACCAAAGATCAAGGGATTGCCATTGGTGGCACACAACTCACCCTTTGATGAGGGATGCCTGAAAGCTGTATTTCAAATGTACCAGATGGAGTATCACGACTATGAGTTTCATTGCACCTGTCGTGCCTCCAGGAAAAAGTTGGGCTCTCTCCTACCCAACCACCAGCTACATACCGTTGCCGCCTATTGTGGATACGACCTTACTTTGCACCATAATGCTCTAGCTGACGCAGAGGCATGCGCTTGGATTGCTAGGGAACTATTATAACTCTTCCAGCAAAGTATTAAATTGTGTCCAGAATGGATCTTGCCGCATCGTATACTGAAGTTTGCGATCGAGCTTCAATTTGCCTAACACTTTGCCCGCATTTTCTGGATTACTTACCATCCAATAGATGCTGCAGACATTATTGCCCTCCACAAAACCAACAATCAGCGGATATGGCACATCCTTACATTTGATGCGAAGTGATAAATCGATGGAGCCTATCAAGTCCCCAAGGGCTTTTTTCTCCTTTTCCGTGGGCAGGCCCTGCTCGTCCATCTCTTCAATTGGAACTGTCACCTGACAGCACCACTTCAGTAAATTTCTCTTTTGGTAATTGCGCAGGCCAACATTTACCTTGCCCTCATAAAGCTTGTCTCCTTTCGTGAAGGTATTCAAATCCTCAAGCTTTTTATTTGGACAAAGTTGATTGACTTGTTTCCAGCCATCCCTTATATAAGCTACAAAGCCTAACAACTTTTCCAAAAGTGCCAGGATACAGATGCCTGCACAAACGTATGTTATATATATCATAGAAATCATAAAATCGACAAATGAGCCAGTTGCTCCTTTAAGTTATTACTACCAGTAAATAATATGCCTTGTATTCCTACTTGGTTGGCGCCATCCACATTGCGTTGTCTGTCATCTATAAAGACGCTTTCGGAAGCATTGAGGTTATATCGTCCAAGCAAGAGGTTGTAAATCTCCGGATTGGGTTTCACCATCTTCTCCTCGCCACTCACCACAATGCCATCGAACAGTTCAAAGAGGCGTGCATGGACTTCCTTTACTATCGGGAAGGTCTCATGCGACCAGTTGGTCAGGCAATAAAGTTGATATCCCCTATCCTTTAAATCCTTCATGACATCATAGATTCCTGGAATCTCACCGGCATCCATGTCCTTATAACAATACCAATATGCCACGATATAAGGAGCATACTTGGGATAAGCCTGTTTGAGTTCGAAGATACATTCTTTGATAGGCTTGCCCAAGTCTGTCTGGTCATTCCAGGAGTTGGTGACGATGTTATCCACCATCCACTTAGCCTTATCCTTATCACCATGTAACAAGGTTGTGTAGAGGTTGATACGCATCCAATTAACCAGCACCGAACCTACATCAAATATAATATTTTTATATGTACTCATTGAATATAAGTGTCTAAGAAGCAAAGCATGGGATAGTTCTGCTTCTGAAGGGAATAGGTCTTCAAAACTTCAACTTGAAGCTCCCAATTTAACAAAATTCCAAAACTATCAGAATACGTTCCCATTTCATTTGCCATATATATATATAAATAATGTGCAAAAATACATCATTTAATTTAAATAGCGACTAAGAAATGCAACTTTTTTAATAATAGTCTCGTTTTCTAGGAATTTTAGCAAGCTACTAAAGCAAATATTATATGGAATACGTTGCCTCGCTCCTTTGGAAAAACGAGCGATAAAAATGGAACTTACTTCAAGTATGATGCTTCTTTCAAGGATATGCCAGAATGATTAAGAAATTCATTCCTGCTTGGATGGTAGTCATGGAGAAGTTCTACAAGTTGGTGGTCTTCAACCATATCTATGCCAATGGCGATGACCACTTTGAAGAATTTTTCCGTCATTCAGATTGGTGATACCTATCAGCTTGTCCTTGGTTACAATCTGATGAATACTCCCCTGCACATTGAGGGTGATGACCTTGGACTAAATGGTGGTTTGTCGGAGCATACCGAGAAAAGTGATATTTATGAGCGGACAGGGCATCCTTGCAGACTGGTTTTTGAAAGGTTTGGTCAGTTGATAGGTTTGAGGAACAAACGTATCTCTGCAGTATTGGATATACATAAGAAATTACCAGAAGAAGCGGAGCTGCTCATTAGTCATTCTTTCCTCAATGACAAGATGAAAAGAAACTACATACGAATCGTCAAGGGAAGAATCGATAGGTTCAATAGGCAGTCAGAATGGCTTCCTATAATTCCAAGTCGAGCCAATCATCAAACTCAACATTCTGGAATGTATGAATGCCGAGGTTTTCCGCAGCGACACAATTCTCCTGAAGGTCGTCAATAAACAACGATTCTTCAGGAACTATCGCTGCTTGTCTGATGACTTCCTCGTAGATTCTTGCATCCGGCTTGGAGAGATGGAGCCGCTGTGAGAGGAAGACTTTTTCAAAATAGTCTTCCACATTATGCCCCTGATAGGGGAATAACTTCTCCACACAATAATCCCAGTGAATGTCTATGGTGTTGCTCAATAGAAAGAGACGATAACCCTTAGCCTTGAGCTTTAAAAGCCTGCGTTTCTTCTCATCGGGAATAACAACCAACATTCGATTGGCCGCTTCACCCCTTTTTTATTAAAGGAGATTTATGGCAAATTGATAAATATTCACAACAT
>ERZ1023839.195-NODE-195-length-19266-cov-16.291604_pt1 | contig 19266 bp, 15 predicted proteins | sample MGYA00380383_ERZ1023839 | MGnify/ENA primary metagenome ERZ1023839 (study PRJEB33179, sample SAMN07449065) | human gut metagenome | biome: Human-gut; feature: Human associated habitat; material: Faeces | host: Homo sapiens | place: India:Kasaragod | collected... | reverse complement strand
ACCGAGATCTACACTCGACTAGTCGTCGGCAGCGTCAGATTTGTATAAGAGACATACTATATATATTAAATAATCACCTACTGATGTTGCAAGTTTATTTTTAATTAAATTAACAGCCTCTGGTGAATATAAACTACTTTGATTTTCTAATATAGAAAACATTTCATCCATATTATTTTTAACTTTTTCTTTGTTTTCAGATTTTACTTTAATTAAAGCATAAAAATTACCATTTTGATTTTCACTTGACTTAATAATATATTCTTCCATTAAAGTTGTGTCTTGATTATAAATACCCTCAAGTTCTTTTTCACTCATAAGAGCCATATTTTGATATTTTTCATCAAGGGAGGTTGACGCTCCTTTCATATCAAGTGTTGATGCACTTTTGTTACAACCAGCTAAAATAATTGCAAGTCCTATAACCATTATAATTTTTTTTAATTTCATATTAATTTACCACCTTTCCTAAATCTAAATGTTTTACGTAGTCTATATATTTATTTCTTCCTTCTTCATTTAAATGAAAATTGCAATTAAGTTCATCAGTACATTCAAATAAACTTACATCAGCATAACCTTCATTATCCTTTATTTCATTTGTAAAATCAATAAAATTTATATTATTTTCATAACAAAATCTTGCTAAATAATAATTTAAAATATTAATATTTTTTTGATTTGCCTTATTTAGTGTACCATCATTTATTGGAAATATTGCTGAAAATATAATTTTTGTATCTTTATAATTTAACTTAATATTATCATAAAATTTTTGAAGTTCTCTTACAAATACATCTTTTTGCATATAAAGTCCAGCATTAATTCCAGGACATACAATTAAATATTTTGGTTTATATTTTGTAAGAGCATCATTTAAAACTGTATTTTGTCTATTTTCATAAGTTTCAAAAGTCGAAGAATTCATTTGAGCAATGTTTAAGTTATTTCTTGCCCAAGTTTGATAAGCCGAAATATGTTTTCCTTTTTGATACAGAAATGATGTATTTGAGTCTCCTAAAAAGATAGTATCATTAAAATAATTATATTCATTTTCTTCATAAGTTAAAGTCGTTTTAGTAAATAGTCCTTTTAAAGTAAAATCTTTTATCGAACTTGTTAATGCACTATCATCAAGAACTTCGACAGTTCTTACAACTTTTGCTTTATTTTTAGAACTATCTATGGCCTCATACACAACCTCATACTTGCCTGCTTTGGTTTCATCAATATTATTTGTTACTTTAATTTTGCTATTAATATCTTTATCATAGTTATCAGTTATTTCATAACCAGGTTCTTCATATTTACTATCTTTATTAAGATATATTATATTATCACCATTTAATGTTATTACAGGTTTTTCATTATCAACTACATGAACATTCCTAATAACACTTTTTTTAAAATTTAATAAGTTTGCTGTATATGTAACTTTATAATCTCCTAAAGAGGTATTATCAATATTATTTTTTACATCAACTTTTAACTTTTTACCAAAAAATGTTGCTTTATAACCATTTTCAAAATAAGAACTATTTACATTTAAATAAATGTCTTTATCTCCGATTAAAATAATATTAAAAAGAAAATTCATACTAAAAAAAGTAACTAAAAATATAGCTATCATTATAAGTAAAAATTTATATTTTGTTTTTAATTTTAACTTCTTTTTCTTCATAACTACCCTATAAAATAATACCATTTAAATTAATTAATTTCAATTATTTTGAGTTTAAATATTCATTTAATTTATCTTTTATATTATTATAATCTTTTATTCCAATATCATATATTCTATCTATTTCTTTTTTATTTACTTTATTAAGACTTATATCAATATTTTCTGAGGGATATATAGCAAATATTTTATTTTCACTACTTAATTTATCAATTATTTCTAATGATTCATTGTACTGTTTATATCTATTAAGCATTGCTTTAATAAATTTAGGATATTTCTTATACTTAGTTTTTATTCCTATAATTTCTCCTTTATTAAATGGTTTTTTAGTAAAACCTTTTTCCCTTGTTAAAATAACAATAATTCTATCATATTCTAAAGATAAAGCTTTTTTAATTGGAATGCTATCACATATTGCTCCATCTAAATAATAATTATTATTAATTTCTACAATATTTGTTAAAAAAGGCATTGCACTACTTGCTCTTAATACTTCTATCTGATTATAAACATTATTTACTTCAATATATTCAGGAAGACCTGTTTCAACATTCGATACTGTTGCTAAAAGAAGTTTGTAATTTTTTTCATATTCTTTTTCATCAAATACTTCAATATTTTTAGTAACATTATAATAAGCAAAATCTTTATTAACAAAATTACCAGTTTCAATTAATGATTTTTTACCCATATATCTTGAATCTTTACAATATTTTCTATTAATATTTAAACATCTTCCTATTTGCCTAGAATAATAATTTGGAGCTATTAAAGCACCTGCAGAAACACCAATTATTGCATCTATATTAATACCCTCTTCGATAAATTTATCGATTATTGCAGCAGTATATGTACCCCTAAAAGCACCACCCTCTAAAACTAAAAGTGTTTTCATGTATCCTCCTTTTCAAAATAATTATATCTACTTTTTTATTAAAAGTACATACTGTGTATCATCACTTGCAAATATTTTACAGTTTGGATTTAATGTATTATAATCATAGAAAAAATCTTTATTTATATCAGTATATGTTAGATGTTCATAAATTAATAAGCCATTTTTCGAAGCAATTTTTTGAATATCTTTATAAGAATATTTACTTTGCATTTCTTCGCCTGCACCTAATGCCAATATTTTATTTTTGCTTTCATACCTTTCATTTGGATAATCTATTACTAGGCTACTTCCACTACACATAATGTTTGATATTTTATTTATAACACCAGCAAATTCTTTTTTGCTTAAATAATAGCTAATTCCTAAAAATGTTATATGACTTTTTAATTTTGGATTAAATCCACTACTTAATAAATCATTCTCAAAATCTTTTCTTAAATCACTTTTAACATAATTAATATTTTTTATATCAATATTATTTTTCTTAAGTAAATTTTCTTTATCTACTAAAACGCTTTCTTTATCAAGTTCAAATATTTTTAACATATTATTGTATTTTAAAGAAGATAAATCATAACCGCTTGCAAGTAGAACATACTGTTTAAGTCCTAATCTAATTTCACTATTTAAGCATCTTTCATTAAATGCACTTCTTGCAAGAATTGTTGGAGCAAGATACCTATTAACAACATGTTTAACAGGATCATTTCCTTGATACTTGTTATCGAAGAAATTAATGCCCGTTTTTAAATTATTATAGATAGTGTCATAATCCTTTCCTAATACTGTTTTTGCATTTTTTTCAAAATAGATTTTAATATTACTATTTTCACTATGATATGCTTTTACAAATAAGCACATTTTTGCAGTTAAATTTTCCATATTTTTTTCACCTCTTATACTTAATACCATCTTTTCCAAAACTTTACTAGATTTGAAAAAAAGCCAATTTTGTGGTAATATGAGTATAGGAATCGAGATAAACTTTTGATATTTTTTATAATTTTATTAACTCTTCATATTTTTTATAATAGTATGGAAAATCACTTTTTGAGTATTTTAATGCTCTTTGCGTTCTAATAAATAAAACTATAATCATCATTGCTTTTACTTTTTCATAATCCTCATTTAATAAATCAAATATTTTTTGAAAAGAAATTAGTTTTAATAATGTTACATCTGAAAAACAAAAGAATATAAAGTCATATAAATAGTCTCCGATGACAGTACTTGGATCAATTATTATGATGGATTTATTATTACTTATCATAATGTTATGAAGTCCAAAATCGCCGTGTATTACTCTTTTTTCAAAGGGGTATTTTTCAATTATTTTTAATGAACTATTAATTATATTCAAATCAAATTTAGAAATCAGTGATTCACTTTTTAAATATTCGATACTATCATCAAGTTCATTTTTTAAAAAGTCAGTCCAGGTATGTCTTAAACCACTAACATAGCCATACCCTTTTTCTAAAGTTACTTTTCTATTAAATGATTCATTATATACAATATCTATAATGTTTTCAATTTCATTTGCATTCTCTGCATCTTTTGCATCGAGCAAATTATATATTATATAACCTTTTTCAATATTACAATCTAAAATTTTTGGATATAGGTTGCTTTGATAAATACTAAAGAAATATTTTTCCTCCATAATCGAGGAGGAATCTTTAAACTTAACAAAATATTTATCATTTACTGAATATATTCGATTATTAGTTCCACCACTTAACTCTTTTATACTTTCCATATTTTCATTTTTACTTTTTAAAAATTTATTTATTATTTTCATATCATCATTCATATTTACCTCATTTATAAATTATATATTTTTTATTTATCCGCATTATGCATTTACTATTTTTGTGTATTTCCACACTTTTGGTAAATGAACATAATGCTTAATATTAAGTTTTATTCATTTTTTATCACAAATTTTTAAGTTTTTGCTTTCAATTTTTAGATTAACATTTTTGTCAAATTTCATATTAACATTTACAAAAGAAAAATATACTTCAGTTATATAAAAAAATCTAGTTTTTTTTAATTTTTTAGGCAGAAAAATAGGGCTCCACCGTTAGATAGCGCCCATGCAAAAACGATTTAACGTTTTTTTCTTGCATAAATAATATATCACAAAATATATATTTATGTCAAACTATTTATCAATATTTACATAATTCTTTTCAATTATATTTTTAAAATATGAATATACTGATTTTAATAGTTCATTATTATTATAATATTCTTTATGTAAAATTATTCTATCAAAAAATAATTTATTGAGTTCTTTATTTACATTTTGTTTTATACCATTACTTGTTACTATTTCATTAAACATATAAAGCGTATATGTAATTTGTCTAATTCTTGAATTACTTAGTTTATTATTACGTGTTACTTTTCCTATATCGCAATCTTTTAAATATTGTACAATTTTATATGATGCCGGATAATTATTATCTTTTTTATTTAATTCACTTAATACACACGCATTATGAGCAACAGCATTTCTTAATTTCACAATATCTCTTAATATATATACATCTTTATTCTCATCTACTAAATTATATTCCTTAGTGTAAAAATCATAAAAATTAACTAATTCACCAAATGTAATAATTTCAAGAAATTCCCATATTGGTATGTTTTCTAACTTTTTACCTTTATCAACATCATATTTAGAAAATATTTTTTGGTAATATTCATTACCCACTTTTTTAAAAATACTATTATGAACTCTTTTAGGAAACTTTTCATCATTAAAATCCTTTTCCAAATATAAATTAACTATTCTATATCCATCCTCATCTTCGATTTCTTCTATCATATTCAATATTTTTATTTTCAAATAATGTTCAATATCAATAATCATTTTAAATAAAAGTAATCTAACTCTATGATCAATAATAGACATATCTTTTAAATATGCAAAATCTAAATCTAGATATAGTCCTTCATATTTTCCTGCAGGAGAGGGATATTTTTGAAAATTATGTTTATATGTAGTCACATTATAATAATTATTATTACATTTCAAATAAATTTCCGCTTCCGCCTCAGAAATTAAATCAAATTTGATGTTTTTTAATTTTAAATATGGAACCATTTCTGATATTTTCATCATTGGTCTTAATTCCACATTATTATTTTTTTTATTCAAGATACTTCACCTTCTTTTGCTGAATACAAATATTATAACATACAGCAGAATATATTCATAACCTAATTGTCAAAATTTTCTGCACCCTTATCAATATCTTTTACTTTAATCTTATTGTTATTAACGATGTAATTGAATTGTGTATTTATATTTACTCACTTTTGATAATTTTATTCTAAAAAAATGCGGCCTGTAAAAAGGCCGCTCAGGGGGTTTTGGTTTGACTATTCCTCACATTATAATTCGTAAGGTTTTAGTCAGGCATAGGTTTTTATTTGTCCTATGCTAATTAAATGATAATATGATTTTTTAAAAAAGTCAATTATTTTTTTCACACTTTACTAATGCTTTACACTTTTTAATCTGTGATGTTTAAATTTTGAGCTAAGTCTTTATAATATTCATTATTTAAATATTCTTTACTATCAATAAATTTTTTTGCATCTTCATTAGCAAATAGTAAAATATTATAATCATTTTTTAAATTAGCAAGTTTAAATGACATATCTCCATGTTGTTTAACACCAAATAAATCTCCATGACCACGCATTTCAAAATCTTTTTGAGATATATAGAAACCATCATTACTTTCCTCCATTACTTTAAGACGATCATTATCACTATCACTAATTAAATAGCAATAACTTTGTAAATCACTTCTTCCTACTCTTCCTCTTAACTGATGAAGTGTTGCAAGTCCAAATCTTTCAGCATTAAATATTACCATCATGGTAGCATTAGAAACATCTATACCTACTTCAATAACGGTGGTTGCTATTAATATTTTAATCTGATTATTTTTAAAATCATTCATGATACTTTCTTTTTCACTAGTTTTCATTTTTCCATGAATTATTTCAATTCTAAATAAATTTTTAAATGCAAGTGATAGTTTTTCCTTTAACAAATTTATACTTGTTAAATTTAATGATTCATCCTCTTCGACTAAAGGAGACACTACATATATTTGATGGCCTAATTTTATTTGTTCAAGCATAAGTCCAAGCACCTCTTTAATATCACTATTTTTCTTAACCTTTGTAATAATATCTTTTCTACCAGTTGGTTTAGTTTTAATATATGAAATATCTAAATCACCATAAATAGTCATTGCATAAGTTCTAGGAATAGGTGTTGCTGATAAATATAAAATATCAGGGCATTTTGATTTATCTTCCAAAGTAAATCTTTGATGTACTCCAAAACGGTGTTGTTCATCTGTTATAACAAGTCCTAAATTATTAAATATAATATTTTCATTTAATAATGAATGTGTTCCAATTAATAAATCTATTTCTTTATTTTGTACCCTTTTATAAATTGCTTCTTTTTCTTTTTTAGACATTGAACCAGTTATTAACTCAACAGCTACATTAAATTTATCAAGTATTTTTTTAATACTAAAATAGTGTTGAGTAGCAAGTACTTCAGTTGGAGCCATTAAAGTAGATTCAAATCCAGCAATAAAATTAGCATAGATTGCTCCCACGGCTACAACAGTTTTACCACTTCCAACATCTCCTAAAAGAAGTCTATTCATTTTTTTATTTGAACTCATATCTTGAACAATTTCACTATAAGCATTATCTTGATCAGTAGTTAAAGAAAATGGTAATAATTTTTTAAATTCATTTATTTTATTTATATCAATATTTTTAGGTTCTTTATCTTTTCTAATATTTTGATTTTTAAAATAATTCATTTTAAATGAAAAATCAAATAATTCTTCATAAATTAATCTATTTTTAGCATAATGAACCATTTTTAAATCATTTGCAAAATGAATATTATATAATGCATCTTTTTTAGATAATAAATTATATTTTGAAATAATATTACTTGGTAAAGAATCTTTAATATATATATTATTAAAATTATCTTTTATTAATTTAGAAACTGTATTATTAGTTATTCCTTTTGTTAAATGATATACTGGTTCTATTTGACCATTAGTTACATTAAATTTTATATCCGAAGATGTAAATATATTTTTCTTAAAATCATATTTACCAATAATAGTTATATTTTTTCCAATAGTTAAATTTGTTTTTAAATAAGCTCTATTAAATATTACTACATTAAAAATTCTTTCATTATACCTTGCTCTAAATGATAATCTATTAAAATTTTTTTTAATATATGAAACAATTGGATTAGATTCAATAATTACATTTATTATTAAGGTAGAATTATCTATTAATTTATTTGAAAAATTATAAACATTATATCTATATGGATAATAATTTATTAAATCATCATCTGTAAATATTCCTAGTTTATTTAATATTTTTGAAGTTTTTTCACCCACCTGGTGTAAATTTTTTATGTCCATTTTACCTCCAACCTAATTGTATCAAACTTTATAAAAAAAGCAAATATAAAGTTTTTTAAAAAAATATGTAAAATGAGTGTAAAGTTAATTGACTTTTTATCATATATGCTTTAGTATATTAATTACCAAATCACTTAAGAAGGCGATTTGGTGCTAGTATCACACTAGTCAACCCCTTTTTATTCTTTGAGGCCCTAAAGGCCTCGTTTTTTTATGAAAAAAAGAATACTAATCAGTACTCTTTATTTTATTATAATAATTATATCTTTCTTTAGCATTATTAATTTGTATATTAAGAAGTTTATTTGCTAAAGAATTATCTTTTATTTTTAAAGCATTATATCTTACTTCATTATTTAAAAATTCTTCATACTTATCAAAATTAGGTTCTTTTGAATCAAGATATAGTTTATTATCTTTATATCTCATTAAAAGTGTATAACCACACTCTACTGCAAGTTTTTCTTCGTTAATTGAGTTACACATTCCACCCTTGATACCATGTTCTATACAAGGACAATAACATATTACAATTGAGGGACCATTATGATTTTCTGCTTCAGTTAATGTTTTAATTGCTTGAACATTATTGGCTCCCAAACAAATTGATCCAACATATACATTAGGGGCGCACATAGCAATTTTGAATAAATCTTTTTTACTAGTTTTCTTACCAAAATCTGCAAATTCAGCAACAGCACCAACTTTAGTTGATTTACTTGCTTGTCCTCCAGTATTTGAATAAACCTCTGTATCAAGAACTAAAATATTAATATTTTCATTTGAATGAAGAATATGATCTATTCCATTATATCCTATATCATAAGCCCAACCATCACCACCAATAGCCCAAACACTTTTTTTAGGTATATATTCTTTTAAATCATATAATTCTTTTGGTAAAGTTAAATCATCCATATTTTTTACAAAATTATTTGTAATTTCATAATTATCAAAATTTAAAAGTAAATTTAAACAAGCATCTTTTTCTTTTTCAGAATAAGAATTAATAGAGTTAGAAATAATATTTTTTATTCTATTTCTTTTTTGCTTATATGATGTATAAATACCATAAGCAAATTCTGCATTATCTTCGAAAAGTGAATTTGCCCAAGGAACTAAATATGGTGTTGATGGAAAACTACCTCCGTAAATACTTGAACATCCTGTAGCATTAGCAATAACTAATTTTTCTCCAACAATTTGAGTTAATAATTTAATATATGGAGTTTCACCACAACCAGCACAAGCACCAGAAAATTCAAATAATGGTTTTGTTAAAGATACTCCTTTTATAGTATTTTTTGGATATAATGATGGATTTTCATATGTATTAAATAATTCATCAGTTGGAGTAACATTTGTTTCTAAAGTAAGAGCTTTAGTAGGACAAACTCCTACACATAAACCACATCCAGTACAATCTTTATTACTAATACCTACAAAATAATTATATTCATCATTTCCTAAAAGAGGTTTACCAAGTGATTTATCTTTAGTAATAAATGGTCTTATTACACTATGAGGACAAACTATATTACATGCTCCACATTCAATACATTTTTCTATATTCCATTTTGGAGTAAGCATAGAAACATCTCTTTTTTCATATTTAGATAGTCCACATTTAACTCCACCATTACTAAACATTTTAACTTCACTTGTAGAAAGGTTTTCTCCTTTTCTATTATTTATTAAAGAATAAATATCTTTTTCTTCATTTTCCTCTTTAGCAAAACTATCTATTATTTTTACATCTTTTATTTCATTTAATGATGCATTTATAGCATTAATATTATTATTAACAACATCCTCGCCTTTAGTCATAAAGGCCTTTTTAACGGAATTAACAACCATTTCTTTAGCATTTGGTACATTTAATAGATTAAGTATATTTACTTCCATAATCTTGCTTATTTTGCCATTTAAATGATTTTCATAAGCAATCCTTTGTGCATTAATTATTTTTACATTTATATTTTTAGATATAATTTCTTTTTTTATAGAACTACTTAAATAATCATTTAATTCTTTTGCATTTTTAATAGTATTTATTAAAAGGATTCCATTATCTTTTATACCAGAAAGCATATCATATCTTTCAAAATAAACATCCTTTGTTACGACTACTAAAGTAGGGCTAGTTACATAAAAAGGTGCATTAATACTATTATCTCCCATTCTTAAATGAGATATAGTTACTCCACCACTTTTTTTAGAATCATATTCAAAATAACCTTCAACATATTTTCCTAAACTTTCATGTAATAATGTAAGCATATTTTTCGAAGCACTTACCATTCCATCTGAACCAAAACCATATATTTTAAATTCTTCATAATTATTAGATAATTTATAATCAGTTTTTGGTAAACTTAAATGAGTTAAATCATCATTTATACCAATTGTAAAACTATTTTGAGGTTTACTTTCTAAACTATCATAAACACTTTTTATATCACTAGGACTAGTATTCTTACTAGATAATCCATATCTTCCCCCGACAATCTCAATATTTTTATCTTTTAACGAAGATAATACATCTAAATAAAGTGGTTCACCAATACTTCCAGCTTCTTTAGTCCTATCTAATACAGCAATTTTTTGTACACTTTTAGGAAGTACTTGCTCTAAATATTTTTTACTAAATGGCCTATATAAATGAACCTCAATTAAGCCATAATCATTATTACCATTTTTTATTTCATTATCAATTACAAGTTTAATAGTGTCATTTACACTACCCATTGCAATAATTATATATTTAGCATTTTCGCTTCCATAGTAATTAAATGGTTTATAACTAGTTCCCATTATTTCATTAATGTTAGTCATATATTCATTAACAATATCTGGCATTTTATCATATAATTCATTTCTACTTTCAGTTATTTGAAAATATACATCCTCAGTTTGACTTGTTCCATAATTTAAATCACCAAGTAATGCCCTTTTCTTAAAACTTTCTAAAGCATTTTTATCTACCAAAGGAAGTAGTTTTTCTTCGGGTAAATCTTTTATTGTATTAAGTTCATGACTTGTTCTAAAACCATCAAAAAAGTGTATAAAAGGAAGACTTCCCTTTATCGCAGATAAATGTGCTACTGCCGCAAGGTTTTGAGCATCATAAACATTACTACTTGCAAGCATGCAGCATCCTGTCATTCTTGCAGAATATATATCACTATGATCACCAAATATTGAAAGAGCATGTGTTGCAATACTTCTTGCAGCAACATGAATTACTCCAGGAAGACATTCACCCGCTATTTTATATAGATTTGAAATCATTAATAGTAATCCTTGACTTGCTGTATAAGTAGATGCTAAACTTCCAGATAATAATGCTCCATGAAGTGCACCAGCTGCTCCAAGTTCTGATTCCATTTCTACCACAGTAGGTTTATCATTAAATATATTTTTTTTATCAGTATGAGTTAAGTAATCAATATTTTCAGCCATCGGTGAGGATGGTGTAATTGGATATATTGAACATATCTCACTAAACAAATATGCTACACTACTACATGCTTTATTTCCATCAACTATTTTCATTTTTCTATCACCACTTTAATTATATAAAAAAAACTAGCATTTTACTAGTTTAATTTTATCAACTTACTGTATATGGATTTGAATATGTTCCATTGCCCAATAACTTGGCTTTAGAGGATAGAGAAACGACGGGACGAGCGTCATAAGTATTATTCACACAAGCGTTGTCCAAAGGACCCGAAGAATATACACGAAACCCATAAGCACTACTACTAGAGAAAAAAATAGGCGACCCCAACCAATAATCTTTATTTGTATACAAGTAATAAGAACGATTTGTATTTCTACCACCATATACTCCACCAGCCATTGCTACTTCATCTGCTGTTATTAATCCTACTGGGTAAGTTAACGCTCCATTTCCATTACTTGTATTTACTGTGAATTTATCACTTGCTGTTGGACAAATTAATTTTGGACTTTTATTTGTTAATAATCTTACATATGCTCCGTAGTAATATGTTGTACTTGCAGACATACTTCCACTTATTTCTCCTGGTGTTCCACTTTCACTTGTTGTGGCACTCCTATCATTACAGAATATTTGATCTTGTGATACTAATGCTTTTGTTGCTGCATCTTTTTCTAATGTTGTTCCTGCATACCACTTATCTATTGCTTGTTTTATTGTGCTGTTATATACTGCACTTCCATTTACTGTACAACTTACACTTGTTCCATTACATTTTCCATAACCGTGTTGCTGTCCTTCTATATATTGATAGCCCACATATTCTGCTTTATTATAACTACTATTAAATTCGCCATTACTTATTTGAGTACCTGTTCCTGTCATTACTGTTGCTGTACTACTTGTTGGAGCGGTTGTTCCTGAATATATCATTCTTATACTTCCATCGCCATTTATTCTTATTATTCTCCAGTATATATCTTTAGTACCCTCTTTTCCAAATTTTACCCAGTTATTATCTACTGCTCCTCTGTAATAGTATGATTTCATTCCTGTTGTTTCAGTATAATCATCAGCTTTTGCATACATACCTTTATCACTTGTGGTTGTTACACTTGCAAAAGCACTATCAGGAAGTTCTGTAATATTATCCTTTCCACCATAAGCTTTTAATAATGTTATATATGCTGGAGGTATTTCACTTGTACTACAACTATGATTTGTTACATAAATTTTACCAGTAAAGGCTTTTCCTTCGATTGATGTCTGAGGAATTGTTAAGTTATAATATTTTCCTGTTATTGATATATTTTGAGTAGTAAGAGAACCATCACTTTCTATTGTTGCTCCACTTACTAAAGTTCTTTTTAGTCCACTCCAACTTGAATCAAAATCAAAATTCTTTTCATTTGCAAAGTTATTTGTTCCAGTTACACCAGATACTTGTAATGTTATTTCTTTATCACCATTTTTTGTAGTCGGGCTTTTACCATATACATTTGAGGTACTATCATATTCATAAACTATATCATATGTACATGTTGTAAGTAAGTTTGATGCTCCAGTTAAATTTACTGTTAGTGTTGCAGTATTTGTTGCTGCCGCTATTTCATTATTCGAGGCTGTTTGACTCATATTTGCCGCAGGGACTTGTAAATTAAGTTGTGTAGCACTTGAAATAAATGTTGCATTTCCAGGAGATACTGCATTAATATTTACTGCTACATTATTATTTAAATTTACATCAAATGAACCAAAATAGGCAAATGATGCAGTTATTACAATAAATAATAAAAGAATACTTGCAAATACTCCCATTATTTTTACATTAATATTTTTTTCCATGCAAAATCTCTCCTTTATTCTATCTATAATAATTTAACCATTAATTTGATTTATTTTCAAGTATGTTAATTAAAAAAAACTAGCATTTATGAAGTTGTAAGATAAATGTAGACATAAAAAAACTGTCTACATTTTTTTGTTATAATAAAATTGGAGGTGAATATGGCAAGAATAAGAAAAGAGCCAAATAGATATTGGTCGAAAGAAGATAAAATGAAAATGGTAAATGAAGTATTAGAAGGAGAATCATCTTATGAAGTTGCAAGGAAATATGATGTATCAAGTGGGATGATAAGAAGTTGGATTATTAAATATAATCAATTTGGAGAAGAATCATTAGTTAATAAAAAGAAACCTGGAAATCCTATGTCTAAATATTTCGTAACAAAACATTTTAATTCAAGAGAAGAAGAATTAGAATATGAAAATATGCGATTAAGAATTGAGAATGAACGATTAAAAAAAGGATACCTTGTGAAAGGAGATGGTTCAATTGTAGTATTCAAGAAATAAAACAAAAAGAATTTGAAATAATAGAATTATTAAGTAAAGACTTTTCTATTAAATCATTATGCGAAATAATGAATGTATCAAGAAGTGGTTATTATAAATGGATAAAAAATAGAGACATCTTAAACAATTATGAAATAAATCGTAAAGATTTAGGTGAATTAATTAAAGATATACATAAAAGAAAACCAAGTTATGGATATCATAGAATAAATGCTATTATACGAAGAGAAAGTGGATGGGTTGTATCTGATAATCTAGTTCATAAGGTGTGCAAGTTATTAAATATAAAATCCAAGGCCAAACATTATAAATATAAGAAACCAGGAGAAGAATCCATTAAGTTTAATAATGTTATAAATGGAAATTGGAATACTAAAAGACCTTTTGAAAAAATAGTTTCTGATACAACAAGAATATGGTTTAAAAGAAAAGCTTACGATTGGACATTCTATTTAGACATATTTAACAATGAAATAGTTGGATACGATGTACGTGAATCAATGTTTGGAAATGGGAATATAAATCATAGAGAAGCTTTAAATAATATGTTAAATAATAAAATAAAAAGAGGTTATAAAGACTTTGATACAATTTTTCACACAGATCAAGGTACAGTATATTCCTCAATGTCATTTAACAATATAATCAAATCTTATAATATAACAAGATCAATGTCACGAGCTGGTACACCAACTGATAATCCGGTAATTGAATCAAAAAATGGATGGCTCAAAAAAGAAATGTATATTGATTTTGACATAAATAATTATAACACAGTTCAAGAATTTATTGATGATATTGTTTATGACAACAATTATTTAAGACCTAGTTATGCTTTAAACTATAAAACCCCAATTGAATATAAAACTCAATTAGGGTTTAAATAATAGTTTTTTACTGTCTACTTTTTATTGACAACTTCACATTTACTAGTTTAATTTATCTTCGATTTCCATAAGTCGATTATATTTACAAATTCTTTCTCCTCTTGAAACAGAACCTGTTTTAATAAAATCAAGATTTAGTCCTACACCTAAGTCCGCTATAAAGGTATCCATTGTTTCACCACTTCGATGAGAAATAATTGTTTTATACCCATTTTTCTTTGCGGTATAAATAGTATCTAAAAATTCAGTTACACTACCCACTTGATTAGCTTTAAGAAGTATTGCATTTCCAGCACCAAGTTCTATACCTTTTTCTAAATATTTTTTTTGAGATACAAATAAATCATCACCAACAATCATTATTTTACCATTAAAATATTTAGTTAATTTACTAAAACTTTCATAATCATTTTCTTCGAAAGGATCTTCAATACTTATAATTGGATATTTTTTTATTAAATCTACATAATAATCAAATAATTCATCCTTCGATAACTTTTTACCATCGACTAAATAGCTATTTCCATCGTATAGTTCTGATGCTGCAACATCAAGGGCAAAAAATACATCAGTTCCTGGAGTATAACCACTTTCTGTAATAGCCTTTACTAAAATCATTAAGGCTTCTTCATTATTTTTTAAATCTGGTGCAAATCCACCTTCATCGCCAACACCTGTTGATAAATGATAACCCTTTAAAATAGATTTTAAAGTATTAAATATTTCACTTGCACATCTAATTCTTTCTTTTTCCTCTTTTTGAACAGGAACAAGCATAAACTCTTGAATATCTAAATTATTATCTGCATGTTTTCCACCGTTAATAACATTAATCATTGGTACAGGCATATTAAATTTACCAGTACTAACAAACTCAAATAATTCTTTACCTTCGAGTTTTGCTAAACATTTTAAAGCACATAGTGATACCCCTAAAATAGCATTAGCTCCAAGTTTAGATTTATTTTCAGTTCCATCAAGTTCAAGCATCTTTTTATCAACATTTTTAATATTTAAATCCATATTATAAAGTGCTGGAAATATTATTTCATTAACATTTCTTACAGCCTTTAAAACACCTTTACCATGATATCTTTCATCATTATCACGAAGTTCTAACGCTTCCTTACTTCCTGTTGAGGCTCCAGATGGAATAGATGATACAGCCTCTACACCATTTTCTAGGACCATTGTTACCTCTAAAGTGGGATTTGATCTACTATCAAGAATTTCTCTTGCTTTTATTTCTTTTATCTTCATAATTACCTACCAAAATATCTTTGTTATCTCATTTGCTCTTTTCTTAAGAAGTACTAAATCTGTTATATCAAGAATACTTGAAAGCACTAAAAATGTTCCAATTACTTGAGTAACCGTAAGTGCGGAAAATGGATTTGATAATACTAATATTCCAAATACCATAAGCATTACTCCAATTACAAAAGTAATTAACCAAGATGAATCATCACCTATTTTAAACCATACACCATAAGTTACTTTATTTGCTCCGAATACAATTAAATATAATCCTAAACAAATTGTTAAAAATGATGTAACTGAAAATGGAACTAATATAATAATTGCTCCGATTAAAACAAGTATTATTCCAAAAAGTAAATTAAGTGAATAAAGTTTTGCACCATTTCTTGATATAAACTTATAAATTGTATTAATACCTGAAAGTGCAAATAAAGCTCCAGTTATAACACCAATTAACTTATTAGACATTTCTGGCATAAATATAAGTACTGCTCCAATTAAAGCAATAACAATTGAAGTTACTATAGACATCATAATAAATTTATTAAATCTATCACTTATTGTCTCTCTAACTATTCTTCCCATATTTTTTTCACATCCTAACATATATATTATAATAATTTTTTTTACTAATTGCAATTATTTATTTTTAATGATATAATAATTTCTTTAAAAAAGGAGGATAAATATGCAAATAAGAACAATTACTTTAAAAGAATTTCAAGATTTTTCTGAAAACTGGGAACATCAAAATTTTCATCAAAGTATTAGTTATGCTCTTTTAAAAAGTGAAGAGGGCTATGAATATGAAATGATTGGCTATTTTGATGGTGATTCAATAGTTGCTAGTGCTCTTGTACTTGTTCAAATGATTAATAGTTATCTATATGCATATGTTCCCGAAGGCTTTTTAATTGATTATAAAAATGAAAACTTACTTAATAATTTTACTAAAGATTTAATAAACTTCTATAAAAAAGAGGGTATTGCTTTTATAAGAATAAATCCTACAATACCTATTGCTAAAATAGATAATAAAACAAAAAATCCTATATATAATGATAACTACCGTATAATAGAAATATTAAATAGATGCGGTTATATAAAAATAGATACCTCTAAAGTATTTACTTCAATATTACCTACTTATGAAGCAATTGTAAATTTAGATAATTTTAATATAAATAATTTAAATAAAAATGTTAGAAATAAAATTAGAAAATGTGAAAGAAAAGGTTTAATTATAGAAAAATCTGATGCACTAAGTATGGATAAATTATATAAATTTATTAAAAATAAAATACATAAAGATATGTTTCATTATAGTGATTATTATAATATTTTTAATAAAGAAAATGCTATTGATTACTTTTTAGTTAAAATAGATAATGAAAGTTTAGCAATAAATAGTCAAAAAGCTTATGAAGAAGAAAAAGAAAAAAATGAACTTTTAAGTAAAAAACTTCTTAAAGTACCAAGTGAAAGAAATATTAATAAAAAGATGAATTCTGATAAAACACTTCTTTGTTTAAAAGAGGATATTCTTCTTTCAAATAAATATCTTGCTAATAATGAAGATAATTATATAGCGGGAGCTCTTGTTGTAAAATGTAAAGATAAAATATCTATTTTAGTAAGTGGTTATGATAAAAAATATCAATCATTTTCACCAAATTATTTCTTATTTTATAAAATATTAATGAACTATAAAAATAATTATAAGTTTGCCTCTTTAGGAGGTGTCTCTGGTAACTTTTCAAAAGATAGTAAATATTATGGCCTTGATAATTTTAAAATGGGATTTAAACCTGATATATATGAATATATTGGAGAATTTGATTTAATATTAAATAAAATAAATTATTATTTCTTAAATAAAAAGAATTTAGTAGAAAAAGAATTTCAAAAAAATAAGTATCTAAAATAACAGATACTTATTTTTGTAATAATAAATAAAGTTTTAAATATATAGAAATATCTTCATTATTATTTAATAAAATATTATATAAATCTATAGTTCTAATTCCCATTTTATATGCAATATCTACCATATTTATTTTATTACTAGCAATTAGTTTTAAACATCTATTAGATATATTAGTTATAAAATCATTTTTTTCTTTCATTAGTTTCTCCATAAATTACTTCATTTATTAATTTTTTATTTTTATTTATAAAATTAAAAGTTAAATCAATTATATTATTTTTATTACCAAAGGCTAATATATAAATATTATTATTATGTTCAATAAATGTTAGTGCTTGCTCACCCAAAGTATTAATTCTTATTACATAATTACAATCTATATTAACCTTTACTGGTTCAATACCTTTTTTATAGTCTAAATTACCCATCTGGAGTTTATTTAATAGTTCTATTGATATATTTATATCTGTTAAGTTAATAACTTCATTTGGCATATCAAATACGTTTTCTTTAGGAATAATTTTTTTACATTCTTCATAAATATCAAACATACTATCAAGTAATTTAGTTATATCTTCATCCGAGGATATATTAGAGTTAATCATTATATCTAACTTTCTTTCAAGTGTTTGTAAAACAGTTAGTAAAGTAATAAAATTAACTTCAGGGTACATAGCATTATCAAAATCTAAATATGGTTTTGCAAGTGATAATATACTTACTACTGCTTCATTATTTAAATAATCTTTATATAATAATTCATTACTTTTAAGAAATGCTATTATAGAAATATATTTTTCATTATGAAGAAAATTATCTTTTACCTTATTATCTCTTTTTGGAAGTTCAACTTTAGAAAGAGATGCATCAAAATTATTCTCAACAGGTTTTCTTTTATTAGGTTTATAATTAGATAAAACTATATTTATTTCACTTATAGAAAATTTATGTTTCATCATAAATTTAGTTATAAATGAATAATCAAGTGATCCATTATCAAAATCCTCTTTTAGATCAGATAGTTCATAATATCTTTTATCAACATTTTCAAAAATAGAACTATTTAATATCGTTGATATAATAGAATCATATAGTGAAAATTCATAATAATCTTTTTCTGTTAAATTTTTACCCTCTATAATTAAATTTCTAAAATCACTTTCAAAGTATTTATTATTTTCAGGGTAGTCTAAAAGAGGATATAATTTTTTTATATCAATAGAATAAGTAAAATTTTTTAATATAACTAAAAAATTTAATTCAGATAAAATCTCTTTATAAT
>ERZ1023839.186-NODE-186-length-19710-cov-16.279267_pt1 | contig 19710 bp, 15 predicted proteins | sample MGYA00380383_ERZ1023839 | MGnify/ENA primary metagenome ERZ1023839 (study PRJEB33179, sample SAMN07449065) | human gut metagenome | biome: Human-gut; feature: Human associated habitat; material: Faeces | host: Homo sapiens | place: India:Kasaragod | collected... | reverse complement strand
TCCGCAGCAATGCCAGCCGTTACGACAAGTACGACCGCAAGGGTCCTAAGGTATTCGCTGGCGAGTATGCAGCTCATGCCAAGCATGATCCAAACTCATGGGAGGCAGCCCTCTCAGAGGCAGCCTTCATGACAGGTTTAGAGCGTAATGCAGACGTGGTTTACCAGGCTACCTATGCCCCACTCTTCGCTCATGTAGAAGGCTGGCAATGGCGTCCAGACCTCATCTGGTTTGACAATCTGACTTCCGTACGTTCAGCCAACTATTATGTTCAGCAGCTCTATGGTCTCAACAAGGGAACCAATGTGTTGAAGCTTACCGAGAACGGCAAGGCTGTAACTGGCGAGAATGGTCTCTATGCCACAGCTTGTTTCGACAAGCGCACCAAGAGCTACATCGTGAAGATTGCCAATACCTCTAACGAGGAGAAGGAAATCAACGTAACCTTTAATGGTATCAAGAAGTTGAACCCAGGTAAGGTAACCGTTCTCCATGCCGACGATATTCAGGCAGAAAACAAGATAGACAATAAAAATGTGGTTGTTCCTGTAGTATCAGATGCTCAGGCTAACGGCAACGTCTTGAATGTGAAGATGAAGGCGAACAGCTTTGTAGTATATAGATTTTAGTTAAGTTTATGTTATATAGTGTATTACCGTTAAGGTAGAAAGATGGCGAATCCCTTGCAGCAGAGATGTTGCAAGGGATTTTTCTTCACTAAAACGATGACTTGTTTTTATTAACGGCTTCTCAATAGGGATAATGCATAGAGAGGTAGTATGGTGACATGCCTTATGGCATCATCTCGAGTCCGGCAACCATTTCAGTTACAACAACTGGCAGTTTTTTTCTTTCTTTTATTTCATACTTCCTTTCTCAAAATAAGGAACTAATTCCTTCTTCACATCGAAGCAAGGACAGGCTTTGGCGGAAAACTCGTTGTGACCATGGATGGTGGCGTGAGGGAATTCCTCCTTCAGCTGAGTGATGAGATCCAGCAGGGCAGCCTTCTGTTCAATGGTTCGGGTGTCCTTAGGTTTGCCATCCTTGGATAAACCGCCGATGTAGCAGATGCCGATGCTGATAGCATTGTGCCCCTTGCAATGAGCACCGATTTCTGACAAAGAACGGCCTACGTGAATGTCGCCGTTGCGATAGATGACGAAGTGATAACCGATTTTTCTGAAACCGCGCGCTCTGTGCCAGCGGTCGATGTCGGCAACTGTGTAGTCCTTATTTTCTTTAGTAGCACTACAATGAATGATGATTTCCTTGATAATACGCATATTGTTATGAATTAAATTTTAGAAAACATATACAGAACTCAGAGGGATTTCATTCAAACCAATGTCCTGAATAATCAGCCTGATCTCTTCACCTTTCCCTATAGCTCCTTCCAATACCTTATAGAGATCAAGGTAACAATCAAATGTATGAAGCAACAGACCTGCTGGACCAGCCTTCCCGATGATGATGCTACCATGTTTCAGCGTGAAAGCCCCATTGCCAGGCATGAAGAACGGGATGCGAGATGCAGTCTTTATGGGGCGGGCGTCTATCTTTCTAATCACAGGAACATTGATAAGCTCCTTATCAATCGGAGATTCCATCCATTTCTTCCTGTAATTTTTGTTAAACATGATTTCAACCTTGTATTCACCGGCAGGCAAATGGCGAGTAGGATGCTCCAATGTTCTATACACAAGTAGCCCTTCTACGAGTATAGTGCCCATTAAGCCCCAGGGAGTACCAATTTGACGATAAATATTTATTTCCATGATTTTAAAATTTTGAAAGTGATATTCGGGGGAAGTGAATCCCCCGAAAACGATTTTGACCGAAAATGACCATGACCGAAAATGACCGGTTTCTATACCGAATAGTTGCAGTTATTGAGTTGTGTTAACTTTCTGGTAACGCTTATCTTTCATCATGATGACCAGTCCCTGTTTTCTCCAGTTCTTCAACATCTGCCTTGTAGATTCCCGGCTTGCACCTGTTCCTTTCACGGCAATGCTCTGCTGCACAGCCTGTTCGAATGTGAATGTAACGTCCAATCGCTCAAAGATAGAATCATTCTTTCCACGTTTGGACCGCTCTAAAGAAGCCTGTCCATTGTAGTTTTTGGAAGAAAAAGCATCCTCTATGCGCTGACGGAAGAAGTAGAGAGCATTCTCCAACTGATAGTCGGCTAAGGTGTCGAAAACAGAAAGCATCGCTGGTGTCTGCGTTCTTACGATCATCTCTTTCCACAAGTTGGGATGCTCCTTCAACTTCTTTTCCGCTCCATTCAATCCATGTTTCTGAATCAATATCTCAGCCACTTTGCAGAGCATCAGGCAGGTCATCATCCTCATAGTGGTAGGGCAAATACGGAAACGCTGACGAGCTTTCACCTTGTCGTCATTCTTCATCGTCTCCAGTCTTATCTGCTCCAACCATTCTCTACCTCTTTCCTCTAACTTGGGCAGCACCACTTCTCCGTTCATCAGCGGCAGTAGATGGGCTATCTGGATGATACGTTCCTTCTGTCGCTCTTTCAGAACATAGAGATTTTCCGTGAGCGGTGTGAAGGTATTATCGGGAGTTCGAGCCACAATGATACGGCTTTGAAAACCATCCGTGTAATTGCTGACCACTCGGTAAAGTGCATCAGGCGTTCCGCACATCACCACGTTCCACAACAGATGTTCGATGTGAACATTCACCGCATCCGCACTTCTCGCCTCACGCTCATAGCAAGTTCCGTCGTAAGCCTGACGGAGCATCACGGAGAAATCGCTCATGGCCGATTTCCACTTCTGCGCCACGGTGTCGGCTTCCGGAGTGAAGGAGAAGGCGTGTTTGCCTTCGGTGTTGGCAAGACGTTCAGCGAGATTGGCCACGGTATTGTTCAGCGTCAGACATCTGATAGGCAATTTCGGTTCTTCAGGCTGCTCCTTCTTGTTCTTTGCCGCACGCTTCTTGACTCTCCAGTCCTCCTCCGTCTGCAGATACATCTTGTCCATATCCTTTATCTCTTTCGTCCAGGTGTTGATAATCGGGTCAATACTACCCTTTCCTGAGGCGAAATCTCCTGCAATATAGGAGATGAGATTGAGCGAGTTCATCTTGCCGTGCACGCTTACCTTTACACCTGTGGCAAGCATTCCGATGACCGGGCAGATAGCAGAGATGACAGGCATGGCGAGGGCTGGGCCCACAGCATCAACCGAGTCCTTGATACCTTGCGGCAGTTTCGGCAGGGCATTATAATAGAACTGGTCGTCCTGCGCATTAGCTTCATCCAGCGCATTGATGAAAGCTTCATCGTCTTCATCCGTTCCAGTCGCTCCCGTTGCCGCATTCTTGTTCAGTTTCTCTTGTCTAATGGCAGACAATACGTCTTTCAGACGTTTCGGCATTTGCGTGATTTTCTCATTCAGTGCCGAGTTGATGCAAGCCATCTTCTCCTGATCAGGGAAACCATCGTAGCAGGGAATCACCTGAGCCATCAGATTGCGGTCGAAACCGCAGATATGACGGAGATTCACGGCAAGCTCGAAAGTCAATGTGTTGCGATTGGATTTCACGGGTTCCTGACCATCATTATACATCTGCCACCATTTGGCGATGATGTCGGAATAAGGAATTCCGAGATATTTGAGATCGGATGGGGCTGAAACTTTAGGAGTTCCAGCAGATGGGGTTGAAGTTCTATTCTTTGCAGCAGGTGCTGCAGAGTCTGTCGTTTGGGCTTTTTCATCCCGTTTTTCTCCATCAATAAGCGGCTCAGTTCCCGTGTTGGGCATTCCGTTATGAGCAGCGTTCTGTATCGGATTTTCCCAAGGTTTATAATGCTTGTTGGCTTTATGAGCACCTTCTGGCAGTTCCTCCTGCCCATACTTCTCTCGTTCCTCCAAAACCTTTGCTTCAGCTGCCACAGCAGCCTCGTCATAAGCATCCTGAAAGAGATGCGGAGAGAGGAAAAGCAAGTCTTCATCATCCGAAGTGGTGGTGAAGTAAACCCGGTTGATGTCGTGAGCCGAGGTATCCATTTCGCACTCCAGCATTGTAGCAATCCTCACTTGGTTCTCCAAGATGGTCTTGCCCTTTTCACGCTCAAACACCGCATGACCGCCCTGTCTTGCGCTGCGTTCCAACATCAGAAGTCCGTATTTACTCGGCTCCTTCAGCAGCAGTTTGGCAGCCTTGGCGAAAGCCTCCGGCTCATCCATATCAAATCCGAAAGCCTGGCTTGGCAGTTTCATGCCTTTCACTACGCCCTGCGGATAATGCCCGGAATAATTAAACTGCACCAGTCTGCGTTTCGCAGCATCGCTTCCGGCACGAGCCTGACGCAAATTCGCCTTCTGCTCTTTGCTTCCACGCAGCTGCTTATATTCCTCTTCCGAGGTGATGGGACGGGCAACCTTGTGCCCGTTCTCCACCTTAATTAAATAACAGCTCATTCTGTTTCGTTCTTCATGTTTTAGTTCTACAATGTTTATTTAGTTTCTACAATGTTTAAAAATATTTATCGCATAAACAAACTTACTGCTTCAACTGTAGCTCTACTACGGCATTGGCAGCCTCTCTTGCTTCCTTTACGAGCGCCTTGCCGATATTGACCCCCTCGTCACTATACACCTTGAGGGTAAGTTGCACGGCATTGTCCTTCGTCTTGCTCACACGTCCGTGAGCCAACTTCTTGATGAGTTTAGACTGAGAGCGCGGCTTCACTTTCGCAACGAAATCGAATGTGCCGTCACTCAACTGCTGGGCAACGCCCTGTGAACGGAACCCTGGCACTTGGTCTCTCACGCCCTGCTGGTCAGGTGTAAAGAGAAAACACTTTCTCTCGTCATAGAAAGCCACACCGCCCAACTGTACATGATTGCAACCGTTATTCTGTTGCACCTGCTCGCAACCATTATTCTGCTGGTTGCAGTTTTTAGAATTATCTTTGTTCATATCTGAATTGAAAATTACGAGGAGAAACATCAGGAATGTTGCGCGCTTTACTTAAGAAAATCCTCCGTCCGTCCCAACTCAGATTAATAACTTGTTACTTTTACTTTTTTACCTTTTCTATGTCCGTCACTAAGATATCCTGATAAACCTGACCATTGTGCTCATGGGTAGTAAAGCGGAGCGTAACAGCCACCAAATCGCCAGGATAGAATTTGCACTGAGCCGCATTCCCCAACATGGCAGCTGCATACTGGTTCTCATACTTGCCGCCCATCTCTTGGAGAACGATGTTGCATTTCATCATCTGTCCGTTCTCACTTTTCTGACTCTGCACAGCGAAAGGCTCGCCCTGCTGCACCACTCTCATGATTTGAGTATTCATATTATAAAGTAGTCGGAAGTTGTTTCAAGATCACCAAACCATTTCAGCGTTGTCTTGTTTCTTCGACGCTGCAAAAGTACTGCGAAAACAAGGGCAAAACAATGCTTTTCCCACAACTTCCCCGAAAAACCCACAATTTTGGGAAAAATCGGGCTTTTCATGGGAAAAAATTAAAAGAAGAAGAAAAAGAGGGTTGAAATGTAAAGAAAAAGGGAATATCATCCCTCTTTCCCCCAAAAAATCCCTCATTTTTTCCCAACGTTGGGAAAAATCGTGGGAATCTTGGGAAAAGTAACTAATAAAAATAAAAAAGCACCTCCTTCACCATCCATGAAGAAGATGCTTTTAACAAAAGCAACCAAAGTTACCCAAATATATTATTCCCAAACGGGAACTTAATTCTTGTTTAAGATTATATGGAAAAACGCAACCCAAAATGCATAATCCCCAATGCTTGTAACACTATCTATGTACTATTAAATTAATGAAGCTGTTTCAATTCTTCTTCTGTCAATCCATTTTTCAAAACCAGTCTCGCATTCTTCCTCACTCTTATCAAAGAAAGGCTGTTCCTTATCCTTGAATGTTACGTCCTTGATTTGAAACTCGCCTTCAAATAATCTGTCTTTTTCACCTTTATAGGAAGGCCAGTCTCTTTCTTATTCATAATTCTTTACTTTTAATAGTTTTATATCTTCTTCTTTGATATGAATGTATTTCGGAAGTGAATAACTTTCTTGATACAATATGTAGTATTCGCTAAATTCATTTGAAAAGATTGGCTTTATCGCCATAACATTTTCGGTTTCCTCATTAGTCGATACTCCATGCAATTGTATATACTGAAAGCCGCAATCCCTACATGTATATAAGTCCGCCTTTCCCCATTTTTCTGAGTGGTATTCTCCCTCATATTCAAAATAATGAGGTCCCCCACTGCACTTTTCCCACTTATCGTGATTATCCACGAAAATGAGTGTAAGCCAAGTTAGCCCTGCAACAAATAAGAATACTTTATTCCTTAACAGGTTCAAGCAACATAACTAATTCCGATTCTGCAATGTCGCATTTATCGAACAAGTATCGCAAACAGCGGAGTTTACTTCTATTATCCATTGAAGTCCATAAATATTTATGAGGAGCTATTTTTGTACAATATCTATCATCAGCATTCTTCTCAGACCAGAAAAAGCCTTCTTTATCATAAAGACAGTCAACAACATCAGCATATTGTCCCATGACCACCTTTACCACAGTCAAGAGCATATCCTTCCATGTAGTTTCCGTATAATCACGACCCCAAAAACGGAACCCTATCAAAACTCTATTTGTTGGAGAGAAAGTTTCTTCATCCAATGAAACTTCATCTATCGGTTTTGCCAAAGGCTTGAAAGTCGGCTTTGGTAACGGATAGAGGCGCAAGAAAGTTTTCACGATTTCTTCACTTCTCTTTTGCAGTTCCTCTTCACTCCACTTTTCACATTTCGTCACCCACTTGGTCAGGCGATATTTAGAATCCTTATATCCAGGGCAAACAACATCACCATTGTTCTTGCCGTCACGTTTTATTTCAAAGGCCTTATTGCTTAATTCACTATTAATACCTGTAAGAGTTAAGTTGGCAAAAGTATGTAGATATTTCTCTTGAATCTCTTCATAGTTGTCGCCCAGCATATTCTTCCATTCACCATTGAGGGTTTGCGGCATTATATGTTCTATCGTTGCATCTTTCTTTTTCATATCTGCCGCAACATCATTGTATTCACCAGGTACAGAATTTTCCAATCGTTCAAAAAGAAATATCTGATAAGGCTTCAACATATGATAAGCATCACGGGTTTGAATTGCCGTTATAAACTGCACATCTCTTGGCAACTGGTAATTACCATCTCGGCGCATGATATGATAGGCAAGAATATCTGAGTAAGAACATGTTAACGGGACACTGGCAGACAGGTATTCATCCATACTTTTCAGCACATCCTTATGAAGTGCACAGAAAACCTGTGTCAAAGCATTTCCAGGCATATTACAAATGATTCGTCTTGCCAAATAATTTTCTACAACGTCAATCACCTTATCTATTTCATCATAGGATAGATCTTTCGTTGCCGCATACTTCAAGAACTGAATAAAGAAAACATTGGTTACATCCGATTCTATATTGCAAATATGGCGCATTTTTGCCGACAATTTGCTTGTTTCCATCTGAGCTTCCGTAACTTGCTGGTAATAGCGGGCATAATCCAACATCTCCACCATTTCCAGTTTCCTATTGTGCCCGTCCATATACTTTTTCCACTCAAAATAGATGTTAGAAAGACGAACAGGGCGCTGTAACTGTTGCTTTATAGTTAAATAGTCTCGAAGGAATTTTGTCGGATTATTTTCTGTTGCAGACTCAATCTTCTGCCAATAATTTTTAAAGCACAACTGTTGCTCTTCTGCTGTTAAAGACATCAGAAGGTAATTTCTTATTTTATCTGCTTCTGTAAGAGCCAAACCTGTTGAATTTAAACTTTCAAAGATAAGCTGCGCATCATCATCAGCATCCAACTCTATAGAAATAATCTGAAGATGCTCAACAGCATCAAGCAAATTATCAAATGTAAGTTGTTGCGGCTTTCTTGTCAGCTTATCATAGAAATGGCGGAAATTACGGGTAATCTTTGAATCCTCATCCAATTCATCTTCACCATTGAAGATCTTGTCATAAGCAATTCTGTCGCTTTCAATAGGAACAAGTTTTATCTTGCGCTCTGAATTGCAATATTTCGCATTCAAAAACAAATCATAAGCTTCATCCTTGCGGCTCTCGTTGGAGATTTCAAGCAATCCGTCATTAACAGCTTTGATTCCAGCAAGAAGCAGAAGAGAGATTGTTGTCAAACGCTGCTGCCCATCAATGACGAGACGACTGAAGCCGGTCCCTGCTACAGATGTTACTATGGAACCGAAAAAATGGGATGTTCGACCTGAGTGAATCAACTTAACTAAATCACTCAACAACTGGTCACAATTATCTTGTAACCAGTCGTAATTACGCTGGTAAACCGGAATCACAAATTGAATTTGTTGTCCACAGATAAACTCATTTAATGGCTTAGCATATCCTTTCATATATTTAATGTTTAAATGCTGTACAAAAAGTAATATATTTCACATTTCTAGACCTCAACACAGATCGGAAGATGATCACTCATCCTATTGGACTCCTCCCAGGAATATAGTTTATAGTCTTTAACTTCTGTATTTGTAAAAGCATAGTCTAGGAAGAAGGTACAATTACCTTTGCCGGTATGGTCGTAGGTAAATCGGCTTTCCTTACCTATCTCTTCATGTAGGAAGGTATGATGAGCTGATTTCAGCCCATTTTCCTCAAACCATGTAAACACTTTCGGAGATTCTTTTCTTTGGAAACTATTAGGGTTAGAGATTACATTATAATCACCTATCACCACAGTCTTATATTTGTTGATATATGGCTTGTAGTATTCGAGGATGTCCAAAAGGATAGAGATATAAGAACCACTAGTTATTCCCTTGCGAACTGTTGGCCATACAGCAAGTAGAAGATACTCATCATCAAAAATAACCGGAATAGCATAGTGCAGATTCTCATTGTACCAGTCTGGTAATACTATCTTGTGATTATCAGGGCAGATAACACCCAAGCCCTTGTAGTCGAAGTCGCCCGTCCAGAAGAAGGAGTAGCCTTCAGGAACTGCGATGTTATCAGCATTGCCACACTCTGGCACAACATAGGCATCTATGCCTTTTTGTCCTAAGAGCCAGTCAATCTTTTCCTGCTTGCTCCACGAAATGTTATAAGATAGTATTTTCATTATTCCATCATTTTAAAGTTGTCTATTCAGTTTATTGTGAACCTGTAAAAAAGCTCACCACAAAGGTAACTATTTTTTTCAATAATCGACTTAGTTTAGTAAATAAAATGCGCCATAAAGGAACGTCTTAATATTTTTAAGCACAAATGGGGTTAAAGGTTGTACTTCTCATATAACCTTCCCTTTTCGCCAGCTTATAATACAGATCCTGGGCGGTATGATAATCGGGATCGGAGCCTTCAAGCCACTCAGAAAAATGGTGGTTGTGGTTCTTCTACGTTTCCTGCTTGCGAGACGACTCCACAACGCACTACTTTTCCCAATATCTTTCAGCCATAGGCTGCAACCTTTCCTTTATTACTTCCATAACAGTCTTGAAATCAAGAGTTTCTTTCCATTGAATCTTTTTCAGAAATGCTTTCCAGCGAACTATACGTGCTGCGTCTGTCGCAAAACTTTCTGTAAACAACTGCAATTCGGGATTGTATGTAAGCCCTCTATTATCGAAAGTCGCCTTAATCGCATCATATAATGTGTCATCAGACAAGTCTCTCTTTGTCAGGAGCTAGTAACAGTCGAAGAAATCTTTCATGCGACTGTTGAGCACATCTCGGTCTATCATCGTATGGAATTTTTCGGCAACAACAGTCTCCAAAGAATATGCCTGTATGTTCACAGATGGAATGTCAGGCAAAAGCAATGGGAAGTCAATAGTTGTTGGATATGGAGTTACAACATCACCAAAGCCAATGTCAACAGACATGTTGTAAGCGATAGTATCCATGTGGGCCGTAAAGTAAAATCTTGTGCCAGGATACTTCTTTTCAACAGTTATAGGCTCCAGCTTAATGCTATTAACATCAAACGATACTCCATCCTCATCGCATACAATGCCCAAAATTTCCTGAAACACGTGCGCAAGGAAATCCCTATCACGGCTAATTCTATCTGCCATGAAATCAACATCTACTGTAGGACGTGCCTCAAGTCCGTTCATAGCATAAAGCAAAGAGCCACCTTTCAGCAAAAAATTGTCCTTATATTGGCTTACAGATACTCTGTAAAGCAACCTCTCGTTGAAATATCTTGCCAAGAGATACATATATTTATAGCCTGTCTCATTCATCAGATTGAGCAAGCGGGTCTTAACAGACTTACCGTAGTTTTTCTTTCCCATCTTATTCTATTGCTATTTCAAGATAATTTTTCAATGTATTGAATACCCTGAGGCGTTTGGCGTAATCCTGCAAACGAGTGAGATTGCGATTGGGCTTTCTCAAATAAGAACGAATCACTTCTGCACAAACATCCAGCCCCAATTTGTTTCTGTATTTCACTGCATCACAAACACTTCGCTCCAAGTCGGTTATGCGAACATGGAAACCGGATATTTCTGCTTCCATAATGCCAAACTCCAGATTCTCCTTCTTCCAATAATACAATTCTATCGGAAGCGTTTCAGGAATCTCTACTTTCCTTTTATTGGCGATGGCAATGCAAAAAGCTGGTGGAACAGTTGTCGAAAGCTGATGATAAGCCCAGGCATTGTATAGACACACAATACCTTTAGGGACAATCCGCTCCACATCTATCATTGTATTCAGCAGGGCTTCTGGAACAGCATAAATACCCTGGCGCAACTTGATCAAGTCGCCACGTTCCTTAGCTCTCAACAATCGCTTATACTCTGCCATATGAGGAATATCAGTAGTAGAGATTGTGCCTCCTAGTGCTTCCACTTTACAAACTATATTGTCCATATCACATTTATATTAATATCATTTTCGCTGCAAAAATACAATATTTTTTTGAAAAGCGGCAATATTCTACGGAATATTTTCAAAAATGCCGTAGAATATTGCCAGCATTATCCTTGTTTTATACTCAGGGACGATAATTATCTCTAAATCTTCCTCTCTACTTTCCAATATCACCCCCCAACACCAAAACTTCTCATCAATTCCTCCCTTTTCTCCAGCTTATAATACAGAACCTGAGCGGTATGATAATCGGGGTCGGAGCCTTCAAGCCACTCCGAAAAGTGGTGGTTGTGGTTCTTCTTGGTTTCCTGCTTGCGGAACGAGTCTACCACACATTTCTTTTCTGCATCCGGAAACATCTGGTTCATGCGGGCGGCAAAGGCATTTTTGTCCTGATCATCACGGATGATGTGGAACGTATATTTCATCAGACACCATACTATATACCATTTCTGCTGCGTATCAATATTGCCCTTAATCCAGAACTTCAATTTATTCTCCAACTTCACAGGATCTACCCAGTTCACAAAGAACGGATCGCCATGACGCTCATACTCATCAACCTTGGCAATCTCATCCTCCCACATCTTATACTCACCCAAATACTTAAACAGGGTTTCAAACTCCTGGGGAGAAGCCTTTTCCTTAGAAAGAATATAGACAAATTCCTCCATATCCTCCTCTTCCTGAATGTAGTTATCGTTCCAGTAAGCACACAACTTATAATTACCATAAGCTCCCATGGTGTCATCCAAAACCTTGCGCAGAGATTCCGTGTTATAACCGATTCTTCTACTCTCCAGGTGGTGCTTCTTAACTCTTGCCACATGATGAAGATGCTCGGAAAGAAAAGACTCGTCAAACATTCGTTTGATATGGCGATAGATGATGCAACCCTCGTGATGAGAGCGCTTAAGTCTCGTTTGATAGATTGATAAAACATCCTTACTAATCTGGTCCATCAAACGCAGGCATTCCTTCACAGACATTGTCAAGCCCATAGAAATATAGTTTTCATGGCAGGGCTTAAACAGAGAAAAGGTAACAGGGGTTATCAGGTTCTCGTTCATCTCACATTGATTGAAAATCTCCTCGGCATCAGGAATCTGTTCATAGTTCTCCAAATCCGGAAAGAAGTTCAGATGCTTTCGGGCTATCACCTGAAATTCACGAAAAATAGGTTCTAATGACTCCGTGAAAATCTGCATGATCTCGTCGTCATAACATTTATAAATCGAGATATAAACTTTTTTATGGAGTGAATGAACGGTTTCCAGAAAATCGGTAAGATATTCAGTCAAGGTTTGATAAATACAAAAATAGTGTGTGAGTCTATTATGCTTGACGGCAAACCATTTAGAGTCGTCTATAACATGTTGAATCTCCTTACATAAAATTTCAATTTCTCTCTTAAATAGGTTTACATCGGTTATGGTAATAGGAATGTATTTCCTCACTCCTGTCGCCTCGTCCATTACGAGCAAATCGTCTTCAGTATTGATTTTTAGAAGGTCATTGTAATCGCAATAGTTTTTGGGTAGTTGTTCTATCGCCATTGTTTTTCTTTTAGTATGAATTGATTTACAAAAAAGCGGCGTGAGAGTCCCTGTAAGCACCGGTATTCTGGCACCTGCAAGAGCCTTCGACAAGGTACAAACAAGTACTGCCCACGCCGTGGAGGAGTGGACGCCTTGCTGTCACCGTCTTCTTGTCGATTTTTCTTGAATTTGCAGGTTCTGAATACCGTAGAAGTGCAGTTATTCAGCGTCTATTGGATTATTATGTTGTTATGTTCTTTTACTTTCTGTTTCTTAATCTAAAATTTTAAAGGGTTTATAATACATTTTCTTCCTGATCTGCCCAGTGGTCGCATTGCCGCATCACGGTTTCCAATGCCTTTTCTGCTCCCTCAGGCGGATACTTATACTTCTTGAGCAGTCGCTTCACCATCACACGCATCTTGGCTCTTGCCGACTCTTTGCGGTTCCAGTCGATGGTGCGGTTGCGGTGCAGTACCTCCGTCAGTTCCTTGGTGAGCGCCACAAACTCCTCGTCAGAGTAAGCCTGTCTGACTCCTTCCGGTGTGGAGAGTGCATCATAGAATGCCTTCTCTTCAGGCGAAAGTCCTAAGCTGTTGCCCTCTTCCTCTGCCTTCTTGAATTGCTGCGCCATCTTCAGCAGCTCCTCTATCACTTCCTCGTTGGTGAGCAAGCCTTTCAGGTAGTTGGAGAGACTCCGGCTGAGCATATCAGAGAAGAGGTCGCTCTGTATCACGTTGGTTTTCTGCTGCTGCTTGATTTTCTCCTTCAGCAGTTTGGTGAGCAGTTCCACAGCGAGATTGCGCTCCTTCATGTTCTTCACCTCCTTGATAAAAGCTTCGTCGAAGAGCGAGAACTCTATCTGGCGGTCGCCGAAGAGATTGATCACTCCGTCGCTCTTCACGCTCTGCCTCAGCAGTTCACCGATGCGCTCATTGATTTCATGTCGGCTCACCTTGCCCTTCTGTGCTAATTTGAGCATCATCACGCGCAGCGCATCCATATAGCACACCTCCGCTTTCTGCTGCTCATCGAGGAGCGAACGGCAAAGGGTGGTGGCGTTGTGAAGCAGATTGCTGTGCTCCATGAAGTCCTTCTTGCGCTGAACCATGACTGGAGAACTCAGGAAGTTGGCACCGCCCGTGATGGCTGAAGCCCGCTTCACATTGTCCTGCTCGAAGAAGCCGGAATAGTCGAAACCATGCAACTGGTCACGGCAGATTTCCATCTCTTCCTTCCATTTCACCTTGGCGGTCTTGGCGATGTCGGGGTCTCCGAAGCGACGGCGGTCTCGGTTGGTGTACTGCTGCATGGCATTCTTCAATGCCTGCGCAATACCTACGTAATCCACTATCAGCCCACCTTCCTTCTTCTCGCCATCCTCGGTCTGGAACACTCGGTTCACCCGGGCTATGGCTTGCATCAGGTTGTGGCCGCTCATCGGCTTATACACATACATGGTGGCAAGCGATGGAACGTCAAATCCCGTCAGCCACATATCTCTCACGATGGCTATCTTCATCGGGTCGTCGTTGTCCTTGAACTTGCGTGCCAGCTCCTTCTTGTAGGCTTCGTTGCCTATAATCGGTTGCCAGTCGGCAGGGTCTTGGTTCGAACCGCTCATCACCACTTTCACTTTCTCCGTCCAGTCTGGTCGAAGTTCAAGTATCTTGCGGTAGATTTTGATGGCGATAGGTCGGGTGAGCGCCACGATCATGGCCTTACCGGTGAGTATCTGCGCTCGGTTCTCCTCGTAGTGCCGGATGATGTCCTTTACCAAGGTGTCGATGGTGGCATCTTCGCCCAAGATGACTTCCAGTCGGCTATGCTCCTGCTTTGCCCTCCTGATCTGTTCCTCTGTGGCTCCATCTTCCTCCAACTTGTCAAACTCATCATTCAGCAGTTGCATCGTCTCCTCGTCCAGATTGAGGTTGACCACCCTACTCTCGTAAAATACGGGACGTGTGGCTCCATCATCCACTGCCTGACTCATGTCATATACGTCGATGTAGTTGCCGAAAACCTCCTCCGTATCTCGGTCTCGGTCGCTGATAGGCGTACCTGTAAATCCGATAAACGAGGCACCTGGCAGGGCTTCTCTCATCTTCCGGCTGAATCCCTTCTTCATCGTCAGGCTCTTAGCATCCCAGTGCTCATCGCCGTATTGCGAGCGGTGCGCCTCGTCGGTCATCACGATGATGTTGCGACGGGTGGAGAGTGCTTCATCGCCTTCATCAAACTTCTGGATGGTGGTGAAGATGATGCCGCCACTCTTGCGCCCCTGCAGCAGATGACCTAAGTCTTCACGGCTCTGGGCATTCACGGGTTCCTGACGGAGGAAGTCCTTGCAGCGGCAGAACTGACCGAAGAGCTGATTGTCGAGGTCCTTGCGGTCGGTCACCACTACGATGGTTACTTCGGGCAGTCGCTGCACCAACTGGTGGGCATAGAACACCATGGAGAGGCTCTTGCCCGAACCCTGCGTGTGCCAGAACACACCGATTTTTCCGTTGCCTTCCACCGCCGTGCGAGTCCTTTGCAGGGCTTTGCCTACGGCATAGTACTGATGGTAGGCGGTAAGAATCTTGGCGTATTTGCCCTCTTTCTTGTCGAAGCAGATGAAGTTCTGCAGGATGTCGAGCAACCTTTCTTGCTGGAACATTCCGAGGAAAAAAGTACGGTAGTCGGCCATGAGGGTTGACTCATACGCCCCGTCCACGGTTTTCCATTCCATGTAGCGGTCTTGCTTGGCGGTGATGGTTCCGGCACGAGTTTCGCTCATGTCGCTGATCACGTTGAAAGCATTGTAGCTGAAGAGGCTCGGCACGCTCTGCTGATAGTTTTTGATCTGCTTGAAAGCATCGTCGATGGAAGCATCTTCGGAGGTGGCGCTTTTCAGTTCCACCACCACGAGAGGCAATCCATTGACCATCACCACCATATCGCAGCGCTTGCTCTTATATTCCTCCACACGCCATTGGTTCACTACCTTGAAGAGGTTTCTTTCAGGATGGTCGAAGTCGATGAGTCGCATCAGGACCGTCCGTTCTTCTCCGTCCTGAGTATATCCCACCTCCATGCCGTTCTGCATCCACAGGGTAAACTGCTCGTTGTTTTGTTCTAAAGTACCGATATGAATGTCTGTGATTTTCTTGATTCCATCATCCATTAAATCGGCTGGCAGTTCGGGATTGAGTCGTCGCATAGAGGCAACCAAATCGGCACGATAGAAAGGCTCCTTGATGTCGCGTTCCACATCGTACCCGCATTCATACGCATAGCCCAATTCGTCTCTGAACAGGGCGATGAGCGTTTGCTCGTATGCGTCTTCGGTGAATTTCTTGTCGTCTGCCATTATCTTATATTTTTATATTTTCGTCTCGTTATTCCTTATTCCGGAGTCGCTTTTTCAAGTAGCTCCAATATCAGGAGAAGTTTTTTTCGATTCTTGAGGAGGCAAGAGAGTTTGGCTTCTTCTTTCTGCTTTATTGACTGATATACCCCCGCTTGTTCCTCATAAAATTTCAGATCTGCTTCAGCAGGAATCAAAACAGGTTCATTTTCAAATCCGTTCGTGATGCCCTGATCATATTTAGATTTCCAAGCATAATAAACATAATGACTGAACTGGTAAGAAGTTTCCAATACCTTGTCGAGGTTGATATTCTCTGTCTTTTGCTTGTATTTCTTCAGCAAGTCGGTAAAGGTTCCTACTTTCCATCCTTCGGGGATCATTCCCAATTCACTTACCACCAACCGCTCATCCTTGTAAGGATTGAAATCTACGAAACAATAGACGAATTCATCTTGTTTCAGTTTCTCCAAATCAGCAATGACCTGTTTGATCATTTTAATCTTACATTCGAGCAAATTCTTTTGCTCGAATAATTTTTCAATGTCTTTATTTCTGTTTCCCATAATTTGTTGTTATTATTATGTTTATTAATCTTTTCTTTTTCTTTCCGTTCCTCCCAGATTGCTATTCCGGGACTTCCAGTTCGCCAGACATGAGGCGAGGGAGAAGGGTGTCGCGGAGAAGGGAGAGGCGGGAGGATTCCTGTTCCAAGGATTCAATTCTTGTAAATAAGGGAGACACAATCGCCTCAAATTCCTCAAATACTTTTTGCTCCGGCATTATAACCTGCAGAGACTTCATCAAGGCACCAGAAGCTTCCTTAAACGTTGACCCTGTAGATTTGTTTTCAATCTCAGGTGTTACATATTTCAAGAAGCAATACAGGAAACAAGTTCCTGCTTTCTTGGGTACAACTGATTTAAATCCTTGATTAGTACAAATATCATTTTGAGCAATTGAAATATATCCAATAGGTGCTCTTGATGTAAACAATACAGTACCCTTAGGCATTAACTTTGTTGATGTGCTATTGTAGCCTTCTTGTGTTATATCGATTTCTCCTCTTGAAGAGTAAACGGCTGGATGGTTAGATAAGTCCTTTGGTGTTAACCAAGCTATTCCCTTCTGAGTGTAATACTCTGGCTTAGCTTTTGAAGGAGTACTTCCACCTACTACATCAGCAACTTCATCAAGCCTTCCAACTTTCCATCCTTCCGGAATCATTCCCAATTCACTATCCACGAACTTACCATCCTTGAAAGGCTCAAAGTCAACGAACCAATTCATGAAAATAGCCTGCGCCATCTCCTCCAAATCAGCATTGATCTTGTTGTTCAACTCTATCTTCCGGTCAAGAGAAGAAAGGATGGAAGCAATGCGGCGCTGGTCGTCCAAATTAGCAGGAATCTTTATGTCAAATTTGCTCAAACTATCAATAGTCAAAGCTTTTTGGGTAGATCCTATAGCCTTTGTATTTATCTCATTTTTCCCATAAGGTGATAGAAACCAATAATAAAGATATTCAACATCTAATCCATTAAAATGTCGAAACCATGTCAAATTCCCGTCTTTGAAATAAAAATCTTCTTCCTTTATTACATAAGGAACCCCAAGAGTACCCACAGAAGTAAGCAATAATTCTCGTTGTTGTGGAACTCCATATCTGGCTTTTATCTCTTCATACCGATTTCTTGAGATGAAAAGTTCATTAGAGATTGCATTTCCCTTTTGCTTTGCTATAATTTCCTTACCTCTATAAAAGGGGACTCCATCAGACTGGTATTCCTTTGCAAAGATTCGCTTACTAGAAGATATTTCACACAAATCTCCAAGAGTAACTTCTTTCCACTCCATACCTTACACCTCCCATCCAATTTTCTTCAACTGCATTCTAATCTCTTCTTCCTGCTTCTTGCTTTCCTCAAACAGTTGCTTCAGCTCTCCGGTAAGATTCGTCATTTTTTCCTCAAATGGCACTCCGTCGCCTTCGTCTTCGGCGATTCCTACGTATCTTCCCGGTGTCAGAATGAAGTCCTGAGCAGCAATCTGCTCGGTGGTGCACACGGCACAGAAGCCCTTTTCATCCTCCAAGGTTCCCTGCTGGAACGCATGGAAGGTGTCAGAGATTTTCTTAATATCCGTATCTGGCATCAACTCACGCAACTTACGAGTCACCATGGAGCCCATGTTTCGGGCATCGATAAACACGGTCTTGCCCTTCTGCGCCTTGTTGCGGCTGATAAACCAAAGGCTTACAGGAATGCCAGTGCTATAAAACAACTGGGAAGGCAAAGCCACGATTCCCTCTACCAGGTCGGCTTCGATGATGGCTTGGCGAATCTGTCCCTCGCCGCCACTCTGACTCGAAAGCGCACCGTTTGCCAGCACCAAACCAATTTTTCCGTTAGGTGCCAGATGGTGAATCATGTGCTGCATCCAAGCAAAGTTGGCGTTGCCAGCTGGTGGCAAACCATACTGCCAGCGCACATCTTCCTGAAGCGCACTCTGTCCCCAGTCGCTGAGATTGAAAGGAGGATTGGCAAGAATGAAATCTGCCTTCAGCGTAGGGTGCTGGTCATCATAGAAAGTGTCGGCAAAGACATTGCCCAAGTTCGCATCCAAACCACGAATGGCAAGGTTCATGTGCGCCATCTTCCACGTATCTGGGTTGGCCTCCTGACCGTAGATACTGATCTTGCGCAGGTTTCCCTTGTGGCGTTCGATAAACTTGGCGCTCTGCACAAACATACCACCCGAACCGCAGCAAGGGTCATAGACTCTGCCCTCGTAAGGTTCAAGGATTTCTACCAGCGTGCGCACAATGCAGGACGGCGTATAGAACTCGCCGCCATTTTTGCCCTCCAAGGAAGCAAACTGCTGCAAGCAGTATTCGTAGGTTCTGCCTAAGAGGTCCTTCTCATCGCCAGCATCGTGCATTTCTATGTTCGTAAAGAGATCCACCACATCACCTAAGCGGCGCTTGTCCAGCTCCTGACGGGCGAAATTCTTAGGCAGAATACCCTTCAGTCTTTCGTTTTCACGCTCAATGGCAGTCAGCGCATCATCTATCACCACACCGATTTCAGGCAGGTGGGCAGCAGCACTAATCTTGCTCCATCGGGCTTCAGCAGGCACGAAGAAGATGTTCTCGGCAGTGTATTCGTCCTTATCTTCCGGGTCGGCGTATTCGTCGCCCTGCAGCTCCTGAAACTTCTGTTCGAAGCGGTCGCTGATGTATTTCAGAAAGATGAGTCCGAGCACCACGCCCTCGTATTGCGAAGCGCTCAGGTTGCCCCTCAGAATGTCGGCAGCCTTCCAGATTTTCTCTTCAAAACCTATGCTGATGGTATCTTGTTTCTTTGCCATTTTCTATCTATTTATATTATAATAAGGTATATAGTATCTATTTGAGAGCTAAAAATTTCCTGCTCCCGCGCTAAAAAAACGCATCAGAAAGCCCTTTTTAGTGATTTTTTCTTCATTTCCCTGCATTTGCTCCTCAGAAAATGAAGAAATCTGAAAACACGAAAAGGGCGAATACCAGCGCCTGAAACACGCTGATATTCGCCCTTCGATATACACACCCATACTGGAGAATAATTTTGATGGTTCAAAATTACCCCCCCCTTAATGCGCTGAGTAACAAATGGTTATACATATATCTTATCGATTAATTTTCTATTTTAAGTCTTAGATTGCATGGGGATTTCCCCCACTAAGCATTTATAAGAAACAAAGGTATAAAAATATAAGGAAAACACCAAATTTAATTACTTTATTTAACGGAAAAGTTATTTTTGAGGCTATTTTTACGATTTAAGCCCCTCGAAAATGGCGAAAAAATGAAGCAGAAATGCCAAAACAAGTACCCCAAAAT
>ERZ1023839.181-NODE-181-length-19988-cov-13.622535_pt1 | contig 19988 bp, 15 predicted proteins | sample MGYA00380383_ERZ1023839 | MGnify/ENA primary metagenome ERZ1023839 (study PRJEB33179, sample SAMN07449065) | human gut metagenome | biome: Human-gut; feature: Human associated habitat; material: Faeces | host: Homo sapiens | place: India:Kasaragod | collected... | reverse complement strand
GCTAATAAATAGCCCTTCAAATTTCAAAACGAAATTAAACAAGATTTTTATATACTCTCTCAAAATTTTAAATACTCTCTCTCTCAATTATTTTTAAACAGCAAAGTTTAAGCGCCACCTGTCAGGTGGCTTTTTTATTGGTAAAATTTCTAGCATAGAAAGTAATAAAGCCCTCGTTGTCCGTAAAAAAGCGTACGTAAAAATACGTACGTTTTAAATCAGACAAATTTTTAAAGAAAAAATTGTATAATATATTTGTAAGTTAAGATAGATATTTTCTGTCGACAAGCTCATCTGGCATAAATTGCTGATATGCATCTTTTGCTATATGAGAATAGATGTAACCTTCACCGAAGCCGTACTTTGCGGCATCTTTGTAGTGCGCATCCCTTAAATGCATTGGCGGAGCATAGTCTTTGCCATTGTTAATATCTGATAACGCTTCATCAATCGCCATAATTGCTGAATTTGATTTTTTTGAGTTCGCAACATAAATTACTGCTTCTGCTAACGGAATTCTTGCCTCTGGAAATCCTAGCAACTCTACCGCTTGATAAGCACTTACGGCAAGAGAAAGCGCCATTGGATTTGCAAGCCCAACATCTTCTGCTGCCGTAACAATTAAACGGCGTGCAATAAATCTAGGGTCTTCGCCAGAAGCTATCATTTTAGCTAAATAGTAAATAGCAGCGTTTGCATCAGAACCTCTAAGGCTTTTCTGAAAAGCTGAAGCACAGTCATAATGTTCTTGTTGCGAATAACGAGTTTTTCTAGATTGCGCAAGTTGTTCAATAATATCAACGGTTAAAACTCTTTTATCTTCTTTGTAATTGCTTGCAAAATAAGCATTCTCAACAAGATTAAGTGCGTAACGGGCATCACCTCTAGCTAAATTAGCAATAAATTCAACGACATCATCTTTATAATCAATCGGTTGATTATTTTTTGCTAAATATGAAAAACCATTTTTAACAACACGTGAAATAACTTCATCTGAAAGATTTTCAAGACGTATAACTTGAACTCTAGACAAAAGTGCCGGAACAACTTGAAATGATGGGTTTTCAGTAGTTGAACCAATCAAAAAAAGTGTTCCATTTTCTAAGTGTGGCAAAAGCGCATCTTGTTGAGTTTTTGAGTAACGATGAATTTCATCAATAAATAAAATCGTTTTTTGACCGTTCCTCAAAGCCTCTTTTGCCCTTTCAACAGCATCTTTGATATCTTTAACGCCAGAAGTTACAGCAGAAATCTCAATAAATTGAGCATTTACGGTATTTGCAATAATCCTTGCAAGAGTTGTTTTACCGCAACCAGAAGGTCCCCAAAGGATAAGCGAAAATAAACGCCCTGATTTCAATAAATTAAACAGCGGTGAATTTTTGGAGATAACATTTTCCTGTCCTAAAAAATCCTCCAAAGTCTTTGGACGTAACAAATCCGCAAGTGGAATTTGCTTATTTTTATTTTCTAGTTCCGTAAATAAATTGTTCATAGTATAATTGTAACATCAAAAGGAATAAAATTAAAATGAAGAAAAAAATAATTATCGGAAGTTCAATATTTTTAATACTTTTGGTCGCATTTGTTTGTGTATCATTAGCACCAAGAAACACTAAATCTTTAGATCAAGAAGTTGTTTTTTGGACTCTTCAAATGAATGATTTTACACCTTATATGACAGATATTATTGCGAAATTTGAATACGAAAATCCTGATATTAAAATAAAATGGATTGACGTACCATTTTCAGAAGGTGAAAAAAGGACTCTTGCTGCCATATTGAGTAACAATCCGCCTTCTTTGGTAAACTTAAACCCTGATTTTTCGAGCGTTTTAGCACAAAAAGGTGCACTTGAAGAAATTATGCCTGAACAATTAGAGCCCTTTAATAAGTCACTTTTAAAATCATTAGAAGTTAATGGCAAAATGTATGCTATACCTTGGTATGCAACTTCTGCTGTGACAATATACAATAAAGCTCTATTAGAAAAAGCTGGATTTAAAATACCTCCAACAACTTATGAGGCTATGGGGAAATATGCACTTGACGTTAAAGCAAAAACTGGAGCTTACGTCTTTATGCCTACAATTACAGAGAATGATACTATGCTTAAGATTTTAAACAAGTATGATATCAACACTCCGTATGCATTAAAAACACATGATTCAATCGAAATTTTTGATTTTTATAAGCAACTTTATAAAGACGACTTAATTCCAAAAGAAAGCATCAACCAAACACATAGAGAAAGTTTGGAAAAATATATGTCAGAATACATTGTATCAATTCAAGCTGGCGCAAACTTTTTAAACTTGATTAAAGAAAATGCACCAAACGTATACAAAAAGACTGATGTTTCAACTCAATTAGTCGGTTCTGAAGGTCAATATGACTTTTCGTTAATGAATTTTGTAATTCCTAAACGTGCGAAAAACAAAGAGGCTGCATTAAAATTTGCCTTATACTTAACAAACGAAGAAAACCAATTGAGACTTGCAAAATTAACTAACGTTTTAGCTACAAACGAAAACGCATTGAAAAATGAGTATTATCAAAAGTATGATAAGAACGACATTCTAGCAAAAGCTAGAGTAATTAGCGCACAACAATTAAACAAGGTTGAACCTGTTTTAAAGCAACAAAAATCACAAAAAGAAATAAACAACGTCATAAACACAGCCACTCAATTAATTTTGGTGGACAATGTTGACACAAAAAAAGTTTTAGACTCAGCCTCTAAAAAATGGTCAAAATTGATTGAATAGGCGTTTACACTACGTAAAGATTTTTTTACAGTCATGCAATAAGGGCTTATTTGTAATATAATAATTATATATACATATAAAATGTAAAAATATTAATTTTGGGGGGAAATATAATGGAAGAAATGCAAGGTAGCGCAACTACAGCGACTAAGCAAGAGTATGACGCAAGTAATATTCGTGTATTGGAAGGCTTAGAAGCCGTTAGAATGCGTCCAGGCATGTATATTGGTTCAACATCTCAAAGAGGTTTGCACCACTGTATTTATGAAATCGTAGATAACTCTATCGACGAATCATTGGCAGGATATTGTACAGAAATTAGAGTTAAAATCAACACAGACCACAGTATCACAGTAGAAGATAATGGTCGTGGTATTCCTGTTGATATTAAACCAGATTCAGGCAAATCAGCATTAGAAATTGTACACACAGTCCTTCACGCTGGCGGTAAGTTTGGTGACGGCGGTTATAAGGTATCAGGTGGTCTTCACGGCGTAGGTGCTTCTGTTGTAAACGCATTATCTGAAAAAATGGTTGTTGAAGTTTCAAGAAACGGCGGAGTTTATAAACAAGAATACTTCCGTGGTGAACCTTCTGCACCAGTAGAAAGAATTAGAGATACTGACAAAACAGGTACAAAATCAAGATTTTGGCCTGATCCAGAAATTTTCCATGAAACTATTGAAGTTGATAAAGATGTTGTTGCTGGTCGTTTAAGAGAAATGGCATTCTTAAACAAAGGGTTAAAAATTATTTTTATTGACGGAAGAACAAATGAAGAAGAAGTTTTTCACTATGAAGGTGGTATTGCAGAATACGTTTTATTCTTGAACAAAAACAAAACTGCAATTTTTGAAGAACCTGTTTACATTGACAAAATGGTGGGTGATTTGAAAGTTGAAGTTGCAATGCAATACACAGACGCATATAGCGAATGTATTTTGTCTTTTGCAAACAATATCAACACACATAGTGGTGGTACTCACTTAACAGGTTTCAGAAACGGTATTACTCGTGTATTAAATGATTACGCACGTAAAAATAACATTCTTAAAGATTCAGAAGCTAACCTAACAGGTGACGACGTTCGTGAAGGTTTAACAGCTATTGTCAGCGTAAAACTTCCAAACCCTGAATTTGAAGGTCAAACAAAAGAAAAATTAGGCAGTCAAGAAGCTATGGGTGCAGTTCAAGACTCTATCAGAGACAAGTTCCAAGAATGGCTTGAATTTAACCCTAAAATTGCAAGAACAATTATTGAAAAAACACTTCAAGCACAACGTGCTAGAGAAGCTGCAAGAAAAGCTAGAGAATTAACAAGACGTAAGACTGTTCTTGAAAACTCAACTTTACCAGGTAAATTGGCAGACTGTTCAAATCGAGAACCAGAAAAATGCGAAATATTCCTTGTCGAAGGTTATTCAGCTGGTGGTTCTGCAAAACAAGGCAGAAACAGAATGTTCCAAGCTATTTTACCGTTAAGAGGTAAAATTTTGAACGTAGAAAAAGCTCGTTTAGACAAAATCTACGCTAACAACGAAATTCAATCAATGGTTCAAGCGTTTGGTGTTACAATCAGCAGAAACCCTGATGAAGTTAGTCTGGAAAAACTTAGATATCACAAAATTATTATCATGACCGATGCCGATGTTGACGGTGCTCACATCAGAACATTAATGCTTACATTCTTCTTTAGATATTGTAAACCATTAATCGAACAAGGTTATGTATATATCGCTCAACCACCTCTATATAAAATTACACAAGGTAAACAAAGCGAATACTTATTCGATGAAAAAGCGTTAGACAAAATGTTAAAAGAACGTGGTATCAAATCTGTTTGCTTGTCAGACAAGACAAAATCAAAATCTGTTCAAGGCGAAGAATTATTAAAATTAATCTCTAATATGTCAGCATACTACAATTCTTACAACAACCCTATTTTGGGCAGAATACCAGCTGTAATGCTTAGAGGTATGGTTCGTTCTGACATTCAAGAGAGTGATTTCGACGATCAAGCTACAATGCAAAAACATCTTGATTACTTATCACACTACCTTGTAGACCACGCTGAAAACTACAATATTGCTGAAGCTAAAGATTACAAGTTAGAATTGAAATACAGCGCTGAAAACGCAAAATATAATTTAAAATTAACTCTTGCAGATGATGATTTTGTATTAATTACTCAAAGCATTGTTAAGAGTAACGAATACAAACGTCTAAAAGCTGCATACCCTCTAATTCGTGAATACTTAATCGAAGAAGAAGGAACATTAATTTTAGAAACAGATACAGAAACTCACGAAGTTTCAACCTTCTCGGAATTACATAAGATTTTAGATGACAGAGGTTCTAAAGGCTTACAAATCCAACGATTTAAAGGTTTGGGTGAAATGATGCCTCAACAACTTTGGGAAACTACAATGGATCCTTCTACAAGAACTTTATTAAAAGTAAACTTAGAAGATGCTATGCTTTGTGACCAATTGTTTGATATTCTTATGGGTGACAAGGTTGAACCTCGTAGAGATTTCATTCAACAACACGCTGTATACGCAACTAACATTGACGCATAGGTTACATTTTATAAAACAAAAAGGAAAAGAGAAGATGAAAAAAGAATTAATATTTTTAGGACCACCAGCTTGCGGTAAAGGTACTCAAACAAGCAAATTAGCTGAGCACTTGAACTTTCCACATGTTGACACTGGTTCTTTATTGAGAGCTGCAGTTAAAAATCAAACTCCAGAAGGTGTTACAGCTGAAAGCTACATGTCAAAAGGTCAATTAGTTCCTGTTGAAGTTGTTGCAGCAATCATCAAAAGACGACTTGCAGAACCTGATTGCGCTAATGGCTACGTTTTAGACGGTTTCCCTAGAAGCGTTGAACAAGCTGGCATGTTAGAAGAAATTAACAAAGAAGTTGATAAAGAAGATGCAGAATTTAGAGCTGTTTACTTCGATATTGATACTGAATTGTTAATCGAAAGAATTGTAAATAGAAAATCTTGCCCAAAATGTGGCGAAATTTACAATATGAAGTTTAAAGCACCTAAAGATGGTGTTCATTGTGATAAATGTAATTCAGAATTAACTCAAAGAAAAGATGACACTGAAGAAATCGCAAGAGCTAGATTTGAAACTTATTACAAAGAAACAGCACCTTTAACTGAATACTATGAAAACAAAGGTGTTTTGAGAAAAATTGACGCTAATGGTAGCATTGAACAAGTCTGGGAAAGACTTTTGAAGGCAGTAAATGATTAATAGAAAATCAAGAGACGAAATTAAAAGAATGAAGCACGCAGGGCATATTGTTGCCCTCGTGCATAAAGCTATGAAGGAAAACATTAAGGCTGGAATGTCGACAAAAGACCTTGACGATATTGCAATGGAGGTTATTCATGCAAACAAGGCTGTACCAACATTTTTAGGCTATAACGGTTTTCCTGCAAGTATTTGTACATCAATTAATGAAAATGTCGTTCACGGAATTCCATCAAAAAACGTTATCCTTAAAGAAGGCGACATTATTAGTGTTGACGTTGGTGCAACTTACGGCGGTATGGTCGGCGATAGCGCTTGGACTTATCCTGTTGGTAAAATTGCTCCTGAAGTCGAAAATTTATTAAAATTCACAGAAGAATCATTATTTGCAGGTATCTCTCAAATGAGAGCAGGTAATGTACTTGATGATATTTCATCAGCAGTTGAAGCAGTTGCAAACAGAGAACATTTAGGAATCGTTCGACAATACGGCGGTCACGGCGTTGGGCACGCTATGCACGAAGATCCATTTCTATATAATTACAGCGTTGGAGACAAAACTTTAATTAAATCAGGCATGGTTATTGCCATTGAACCAATGCTTAACCTTGGTTGTGATGAAGTTATCCAACTTCCAGACGAATGGACAGTTCAAACTGCAGACAAAAAACCGTCTGCACACTTTGAACATACAGTTCTTGCAACTGACGGAGAACCTGAATTAATGACAATTATTCGTGAAGAATTCCTTTAATCTTACGAAAATAAACTATTTGCATGATTTGTAGCATGTGAAAATATAGTTTAATTAGTATGAAGAAAAAATATGGAGTGAAACATGGATATTTTTGCAGTAGTAGGATTATTTCTAGGTATAACATTCATACTTACAGGTCAAGCACTTGAAGGTGGTAATTTAGGTCAATTAATGCAATTGACAGCCGCATTTATCGTATTCGGTGGTACAGCAGGGGCTGTTGTATTAAGTTTCCCACCTAGAGTTTTGAAAAAAGCTATTATGCTTATTAAAGACGTTTTTGTTCCACCGGTTGTGGAATTAAACGATGTTATTGCAGAAATAGTAAAATTTGCCCAAAAAGCTAGAAAAGAAGGTGTAATTTGCTTGGAAAGAGAAGCAAAAGACGCATCTGATATTGTTTTAACTATGGGTTTAGAGGCTGTTGCTGATGGTGCAGATCCTACATTAGTTCAAGCAATGATGGAAAACCAAATTTCGCAACAACAAGAAGAAATTACTAACGGTGCAAAAGTATTTGAATCTGCAGGTGGTTATTCTCCTACATTGGGTATCATCGGTGCAGTTATGGGTTTAATTCAAGTAATGCAAAACCTTTCTGATCCATCTGCCTTGGGTGCTGGTATCGCAGTTGCCTTTGTTGCAACTATTTACGGTTTATTTGCTGCAAACTTATTGTTAATCCCTTTAGGAACTCGTATAAGATTGAATTACGCAAAAGTTTTCTTAGCTAAAGACGTAATGGTTGAAGGAGTTTTAGCTATTCAAGCAGGTGAATCTCCGGCATTAATTGAAAGAAAATTACAAGCATATATCACTGACAGAACTAGCATTGAGGAAGAAGAATATTAATAATGGCTAAAAAGAAACTCGAACAAGCGCATGAAAATTTAGAAAGATGGTTAGTTTCATACGGGGACTTTATCACACTTTTATTCGCAACTTTCGTTGTGTTGTATGCTCTTTCTCAAATTGATTTAACAGAATTTGCCGCACTTGAAGATAGTATAAGGAAAGCATTTAATGCGCCAAGCATTTTGGAAGGTTCTGATTCTATTTTAGATTCTAAAGGCGCATCAATTCTAGAGGCAAGTGCTGCTGACAGTACAATTGCCCCTCTAATGCTTGAATATATTAGCCAAAAGTACGAAGACCAATCCTTTGAAGACATAAAAGATGCAATTAATCAAATGTCAAAAAATGGTGATATGGAAGGTATTGATGCTCAGCTAACAGATAAAGGGTTATTGATTACAATGAAAAATGACCTTTTATTCTACTCAGGTTCAGCAACACTAACAGATAAAGCCATGAAAACTTTGGATAATGTTGGTGTTTTAATTGGTGAAAAATTTGCTTTACACTACATTAGAGTTGAAGGTCATACTGATAACCAACCAATTAATACCTTTATGTTCCCTTCAAATTGGGAATTATCTGGCGCACGTTCATCTAGTATCATTCGATATTTAATTACACGTTTCAAATTCATGCCAAACATCTTCACAGCAGTTGGCTATGGTGATACTCGTCCTATCGTTGACAACAAAACAGTTGAAAACAGGAGTAAAAATAGACGTGTAGAAATACTTGTTTTGAAAAATAAATTTAAAAGTTTTGAACATGCAACTTCATCAGTTATGAAGCAACCTAAAAAAGAACAAGAAGCCTTCCAAACTGAACGTATGGCAACTATTCAACGTATCAAAAACGGTTCAAAAGCATTTGAAAACTTGAAAACAACAACTGTTGAAGACGAAGTTACTCAAATTGAATCATCTAGCATCAACAATAATTCAACAGAAGCTACTAAAGAGGCTAATGATAGAAAAAAATCATTATCAATAAAAAATAAAACCATTTATGAGCAATCATCAAACGTAACACCTAAAACAAGAAAAGATGATGACGACGCTTGGATAAATGATGCGAAACACGATAAAATTTTGCAAAAAGATATTAATAAACAATTTGATATGGTTGGACAATAATTATGGAATATTATTTAGGAATATCAATGGCGCCAGCCTCAACAGTTGATACAGGAGTTGCTATAATGGACTCCTTCGGCAAAATTATTCTTGTCGACAAATTGTACTCAATGAAGGATATTCAATTCTTTTTAGACAATTATTCCTCTCTAAAACAATCACACATTTGTATTTCATTGCCTTGGGATAACTCAATGTTAGAGGGTAAATGGAGAATTTTATCAAAACCATATCAAATGGTACAAAGCAATGAACATTTTTTAAATAGAGAAAATTGGACACAACGTTATTCAACAAGAGGTTCAGAATATTTTAGAACATTAAAGTACGAACAAGGTATTGATATAACTCGTTTTGAGCTTTATATAACACGTCAAGACATGCATTTAAGTTCTTATTTTAAAGAACGAACTCCAGCTGATTGTAAGTTCTTGCAAAACGCTCTAAAGATTGAATATCAGTTAGAAGATATTCCACCTAATATGATGCCAATGAGCCAATTAGAGGCAATTGTTGGGGCGTTAATTATGCGTGAAAGAGCAAAGAATCCGAATAACATAAAAAAAATGTTTGATTTTTCGGGATTAGAAGTTATCAATGTCGCAAGAGCAATTAATCCTCGTATTGAAGAAGATTAACATTTGTAAAATAATGTAACAAAATTTTCATGACATTCTAAAATACTAGCAATTTTTGGGATTATTAGACTTTATATAGTTACAAGGTAGTGTGTTTAGAAAGGAAATTCATGTATCCTACTATGATGAATCCGATGATTCAGCCATATTCGATGGTTCCGATGCAACCAATGACTATTAAGATTGAAATCACACCAAATGGTATGCAACCTCAAGCACAAGTTGAGGAAGAACAAGCCAAGAAACAGGCACCAAAAGAAGACGATAAAAAGCCTTCATTTTATGATATGCCAAAAACTTCTATTTATGAACCAAAACATGCAGAAGCTAAAGCTGTAGAAAAAGAAGTTGAAGATAAAAATCAAGAAACTACTATGGCTCAAGCATTAGCAGCACAAGCTATGGCAACCCAAGCTGTGGTTCAACCTGCACCCGTAGTTCAAACAAAAGCTGCAGAAGTTGCTAAAACTGATAACAAAGAAACAAACGATACAAAACCAGCAAATAAGCGTCCAGAAATTGTAAAACCAGAAAAAATGAAACCAAACATTGACTTGGATGGCTTAGTTAATATATTAACAAGTCCAGACTATGAGGAGCAAGCTGATGCAATGGAAGCAATTTCTGAAGTTGCAATGTATGCTCCAGACAAAGCAGAGGAATTGTTAGATAACAAAGTTGTTGATAACTTGCTAAACATTATGAGTAAAGATACTTCAAAGATGGAAGGTAAAGACAAGGCACTTGCAGAGCGTAACAAAGAATATGCAATGTTCACAACAGCAACTCTTCAAAAATTATACGCAGACGGTGTAAAAGATTTAGCAAAAACAACAGTTCCAGCTGATGATTTAATCGGTATGGCTGGGATTGTAAACGAATTAAAAACAAATAAGAACGCAAGCGTAAGAGAAGCCGCAGTTGCTTCAATCGGTTATATGTCTAGACCTGAATACAAAAAAGACTTAGCACCATTGCTACAAGAAGCATCTCACGACAAAGATGCAAAAGTTAAAGCGCAAGCAGATAAACAATTAAAATCATTAAATCTTAACGCATAAGATTGGTTAAATATTTAGAAGGCGCAGGTATGTAAGCCATACCTGCGCCTTCTGTTTATATAGTTGTCATAAAAGTATTTACGTTGTAAAATTATAATATGGAATGTGTTGATTTTTGTACTAAAAATATCGCCGTAGTCTTTAATGAGGGTGTTAAAAACCCTTACCCAGTGTTGCAAAAATTAGAACACAGCTTGATTGAAAAAGGCGCAAAACCTGAAATTTTAGAAATTAAAGAAATGAAATTCGGGTTTGATTTTGTTTTTGCAGTAGGCGGAGACGGGACTATATTACATGTTTCAAAGTTTTACGCAATGTCTAAAACTCCGGTTTTGGGCGTTAATTTAGGGCGCTTAGGTTACCTATCTCAAGTTAATGCGGATAATATTCAACTAGCAGTTGATAAAGTTTTTAATAATGCCTTTAACATAGAAAAGCGCTTGATGATAAAATCTGGCGAAAAATATGCCCTTAATGACTTTGTAATAAAGGGGGCTTGCGCAACACGTTCATCACGCTTTGTTTTAAGCATCAATGACAAATTTGTATGCGACTATATTGCAGACGGCTTGATTGTCTCAACACCAACAGGCTCAACTGCTTATGGACTTTCAGCAGGTGGACCGGTAATTTATCCAATGCTTGATGCGTTAGTAATCGTACCGATTTGCCCTCATACTTTAACAGCAAGACCTTTGGTTGTACCCTCTAACGAGATTATAAAAATCACCACAGCAGAAGGCGAAAGCAATGAATTTAACTTAATTACAGACGGTGCAGATTCTTGCGATGTTTCAAACGAGGTTGTAATTCAAAAAGCTGAAAACAAAGCTTATTTGGCATTGCTACAAGATGATGCATTCTATTCTGTTTTACGTGATAAACTACACTGGGGGGTATCTCCAAGAAGTCTATGATTAAATCAATTCACGTAAAAAACTATATTTTGATTGAAGATTTAACCGTAAATTTTGACAACGGTTTAAATGTTATTACAGGTGAAACAGGCGCAGGTAAAAGTATTTTAATCAACGCTATAGATATAGCTTTTGGTGCAAAACCAGCTAAAGATGTTATCAAAAAAGGTGCTGAAAAAGCACTTATTGAGTTGTTTATAGAGTCAAAAAATCCAAATATAAAAACTCTGTTTGAAGAAAACGGCATTGATACATTAGATGAAATTATATTATCTAGAGAAATTACTTCAACATCTTCACGCACAAGGGTTAATGGAACTCTTGTTAATCAAGAATTTATCAAATCGCTAAAGGAAATGTTGATAGATATCCACTCCCAACACCAAACTTACGCATTTTTACAACCAAAATCACACATTATTCTTTTAGACAACTATGCAAAAGATTTATACGGCGAAGAATTACAAGAGTATAAATGTCTTTATAAAGAATATCAAGGTCTGTTAAACGCTCTAGAAACAGCTCAAAATTCGGCAAATGCCACAGAATCTCAAATAGATTTTCTAAAATTTCAAATCAACGAGATTGAACAAGCTAATATAGAAGATGTAACTGAAGAAGAAACTCTTCAAAACGAATTGAGCGTACTTGAAAACTCTGAAAAATTGCAAGAGCTTACACAAACCTCATATTGGGCTTTAAACGGTGACGAAGGCTCTTTAATTGATGCATTATTGCAAATTAAAGCCAATATTTCAAAAGCAGTTGATATGGATAATTCACTTGAAGGCGCAGAACAATCTATTATTGAAATTTCAGAGCTTACTCGAGATTTATCCTCAACTCTTAGAGACTATTATCAATCCGTAAACAGCGATACGGCAAGACTGAATGAAGTGCAAGAACGCCTGTATTTGTTTGACAAATTGAAACGTAAATACGGTTCAACTCTTGAAGAAGTAATTCAAACTTATGATAAATTATCTGAAGAATTGAATACAATTGAATTTTCATCTAAACATGTTGAAGAAATTCAAGCAAAAATTGATGAAATTTTAATGAAATTGAATAAACTTGCTCAAGATATTTCAGCAAAACGTAAAAATTACGCACAAGTCTTGTCGTCCTTAATTGTTGATGAATTAGAAAAATTAGAGCTTGCAAAATCAAGATTTGAAATCAGAATTACACCAAAAGAACTTTCATCTGATGGCATTGATGACGTTGAATTTTATATTTCTACAAACGTATCTCAAGACCTTTCACCACTTGCTAAAACAGCATCTGGCGGTGAAATTTCAAGAGTTATGCTTGCAATCAAAACAATTTTTGCAAAATCTGACGAAATTGACACCGTTATTTTTGATGAAATTGATACGGGAATTTCTGGCAAAGCCGCTCAAAGCGTAGCTGATGAAATTTCAGAGTTGGCGAAATTTAGACAAATTATTGTAATCACTCATCAAGCTATTATTGCGGTTAAAGCGGATAAACATTTCTTAGTATCAAAAGAACAAGGCGAGGAAACAGAAGTCACAATAAAAGCGCTTAACGAAGATGAAAAAGTTAAAGCAATTGCAAGTCTTGCGTCAGGCGACAATTCTGAATCTGCCCTAGACTTTGCAAAATCACTACTTTCTGCTAAGTAAAGATTAAACTTTATAGGAATGTATCAGTCATCAAAAAAGGCTATTCTATAATTATAGTCTAAGTTTGGTGTCTATGAAATATATTTTTATAATCGCAATAATTTGCTTAATGTTCTTTTCAATCTCGTGGTTGTTTCCACCTGAACCTCGTTGTACAGGTGTTGTTACGGGTGGTGCTTGCTCACTGGAAGACTTGGGGTATTCTAGACCTAAAAAAATAGAAGATACAGAGTTTAATCAAGAAAAAATGTATTATAAAAACCTTTTACCACTTTCTGGTAACTCATCAAGCCTAAATTATACGATATGCAATATTGGCAATTGTGAGTAAATTATTTTATAGGGACTGAAGTGTAACACAAGGTGGAGTATGAGCCATGTGAACCTGCCCCCCGTATGGCAGAATCTCATGGTTGTAGAGACCCTGAAATAAATTCAGGGTGACATTAGAACTGAACATAAAACCTTATGTCATTCTGAACTTGTTTCAGAATCTCATCAGAGTAGTATGGCATATATTATGTCATTCTAAATTTGTAACAATATATTGCAAATATTAACAAATGTAAAATTTTATGCTATAATTTTTACAGAAAAGTCAATTTTTTCCAGAAAAAAGCGTTTATTATAGTGTAAACACTTAGAGGATTAATAAAATAATTAAAAAAAAGAGTTTAATTCTCTAGGTACGCACTAGATATCAACATTACATGATGTTCCGATAGCATAAATTATGTAAAAAGATATCAGATTAACGGAGAAACATTATGGGTTTAGCAGCATCACAAGCAAGACTATTGTTTATCACATCACGCCAAAATGATGTGTCAGCTCAAATGCAACGTGTATCAAATCAAAATATGATTTTGGCACGTGATGAAGACGAAGTGTCAGAAAAATATAATAGAATGCTTAGCGCTACAAAATTAGAAGTAGCAGACGGTGTAAACCTATCTTATGATGCTTTAATGGGTGCAAGTGCTTACGCTAGTGGCGGAAGCATAATTTCTGATAGTGCAACAGGTGCAGCAATTTTAAGTCCTTCTATTGCAGGAATATTAGGGCTTGAAAAAACTTCTGGTTCTGGAAACGATTTCTTAGCAAAATATCCAAATGTTGAAGCAATGCGAAAAGTATTAGAGCCATCGTTTGAAGCCTCAGCAAAAGCAAATGTAGATAATAATACAACAACTCCGACAGGTGAAGCTGGTGCTTGGAAACAAGAACTTGTAAACTTTACTTCTATAAACGGTTCTTATCCAAATACTCAAAAGGTTACAACAGTTTCTCAATTATTGAAAAATATGAGTGGTGGCAAATTCAAAGATAGCAAAATTGATGACGGTAAAGCTTGTGAAAAGAGTTACTCTGACATTTTAAACGGTTTAAACGATACAACTAACATGCGTGTTCACTTAGGTAAAGATACGGATGGTGATGAATCTGGTCCTGTTATCGAACGTTTTACTAGTGCTGCAGAAAAAATGCGTGATGACATTTGTAATGCATTTGGCTCTAAAGGTGAAGGGTTAAAAGCAGTTCTAGATGATTATATCGCACAAATTAACAACCAAACAAAAGGTTTAGGCACAGGCGCAAACAAAGCAGGTAGCTACGACTCTAAAAACTATGGTAATTTTAGTGAAGTTCTTATCCATGAACGAAGAGATACAGGTGGTGCCGACACTAGAGATGGTGCTCGTGTAAACTTACAATCATTATTAAGAAGAATGTTGACGATTGCTATCAATTATGTTACTGGTAACGCCTCTGGCGGTCGTACTAGTGCGATAGCAGGTTCAGTTGACAACACTAATTCTCAAATTTCATATTATATGAATAACAAAGGACTATCTCGTTCTGAATGGGAAGATAAGTTGTTAGCTCTATATAATCAACAAAATTATGAATCATACACTTGGTCTTCCGCATTGAGTGCGGCAAAATCTATAAAAGGTGCCGACACTAATAATAATGCAGGTTCGACAGCTAGTGACCCAAAAACTGCATATTTTGAAAACTTATTCAATAAGCTTTCTAAAAGTGGTTGGATTACTGATGCTGATGCGAATAACTCAAGTAAATTAAGTGAAAAATTAAAGAATAACACTTACTACGTAAACGGACAAACTGCGTCTAACTCTGGATTGTTTAAAGAAAAAACAGATACAGATGCAACTGCTAAAGCTGAAGCATATTGGAAAACTGAAATGAAAAAAATCCAAAGAAAAGAAAAACAATTGGATACTCAGTTGACAAAACTCCAAACAGAATATTCATCATTAACAAATGATTTTAACTCTGTAAAATCAATACTTGATGCGAATGTTCAAAAGAGTTTCACATATTGTCAAAACGGCTAGTAAGTAGTTAAAGATAAATAAATTTAGAAAGTTTATAAATGACCGATACAATATATTACACATTTATTAATATTAATGGGGCTGATATATTTGTCGGTCAACTTTCTATAAGTAATACAGTAAATAATCATATCATAACCTTCAAATATTCAGAAGAGTGGCTAAATTCGCCTCTAGCATTCCCTTTAGGCAACGATTTGCCTTTAACAAATGAGACATTTATATCACACGATTTATTTAGCTACTTTAATTATACTTTGTATACAGCATTAAATGATTTCTCAAATAACATGCTTTTTGTTTACCTGTTGAGACATCACTTATTAACAAAAGAAGAAAACATTCCAGCAAAATATTTATACGATGCATTACAAGAAGGAAGTTGGTCTTTTGGCTCAATCTATCTATATCGAAAATTAAAGTTAATTAATGACTATACAAGAATGGGAGCTTTAAGATTCAAACTAAGCAAGGACGGGGAATTTATTTCAGTCTTAGACAAAAATCTTATTTTAACAGAGAATAATATTGACGAAATGAGCAATATTATAAATCGAATTATAAATAAAAGAGAAAACAAAAAAGATTTGGAGATTGTTCGTGCATCTATGTTTGGATTAAAAGGAAGATTTCCAAAATTTAATGTTTTTGATAAAAATGGAAATCTTTGTATTGCTAAAATATATGATAAAGATTGCAAATTTCTTAGAGCAAATTACAAATACGAGACTTTTGCTATAGATTTATCAAGGAAATGCAACAACAAACCTGTAGACTATCGAGTCGTAGAAAAAAATGGACAAACTTATTTATTGATAAAACGTTACGATAGAGATGGTGAAAATAGACTTCCAACTTGCTCATTAAAATCATTGTTACAACCTTTTGTTCCAAATGACTTTAAAAAAATTTCAGATTGCATTAAATTTATATGCAAAAACAGCAAAAAAAATCTTGAATTGTATTACCAACGTTATCTGTTTAGAATAGCAATATCTGATTATTCTGAATATACAGTTAATGCCGAATTTGTATATGATGGTCACTCTGGTTTCAACCTTTCACCTGATTTAGACTTATCAGTAGCACCACAGAATACTAAAAATTTTGGTATAACAAAACTCCAATTTAAAAGAAGAGCAAAACGAATACTAAAAGAAGCCCTTGATAACTCTATATACTTCAATGTAAGCAAACCTCATGCTAAAAAAATGTTAAAAAACATCGCAATAAAATTAAAGAATTGGAAATTTGAGGCAAAGTCTTATGGCTTCAGTGATGAAGAAATCAACAAAATGCTAATATTTGAAAACATTTTAAAATTATGTTAGGACCAGAATGAAAGAAAAAACAGTATATACGTATATGAATATAGAAAAGGTTGATTATTTCGTAGGAACATTGACCTTTCATTATTCTGAAGATGACGAATATTCAACATTTGAATACTCAAAAGAATGGCTAGAAAATAAATACCGTCACCCACTAGGTTTTGATTTACCTCTAAAAGAAGGAGTCTTTAACTCAAAAGATTTATACCCAAATCAATACCATAAGATTTTTTACAGCTTGCTAATCCCAGCCTCAGTATTGTGGCCGGCAGTCTTTGTTTATCCTTATTTATGGTTATATTTGAAAAAGAAAAAACAGCTACCTAAAAATGCAAATTTTGATATTAAAATTTTATACAATTTCTTTACAGTTACGGATAGAACATTCACTGTAAATCAACTAAATGAGGACAATATACCACTAGAATTTTTAATAAATTTAAATAATGATTTCACTCGTTCAGGAGCATTGCGTTTTAAATTTGAAAAAGATGGTGATTTTATTAATCCTTACAGCAAGGTAAAACTTCCAACTGAAGATGACTTTGAAAAAATTTTAAATATACAAAATAGAATAAAGAATAATAAAGAAACACCAAAGGAATTTGAAAAATTTCTAGCCTGCACATCTTCATTAGCGGGTTTTATGCCTAAAATGAATATTTTGGACTATGAAGGTAATTTATGTATAGCAAAATATGGTAGCATAGGTTATGATATAAGCGCTTTTGGTGAAGAATATCTAGGATTATTGATTGCTAAAAAGTTTGGCTTAAAACTCCAAGAATTTAAAGTGAAATACACCGAAAATAAAGAACCTTATTTAATACTTAAAAGATTTGATAGAAAGGGTGAAATTCGTTATCCATTAATGGAATTGGACAGGCTTGTTAACTTTCAAACAGGAAAAAAATATATTCCAAATATTGTAAGAAAATTATGCAATAAGACTCCGGTTACAAGTATGCGAGAATACTTTAAAAGGCTAATATTTAGGCTTGTCACATTTACCCGTAAAGATGAGCGTGGAAATGTTGCATTTATATATGACACAAATAAAGGTTGGTCATTGGCTCCTGCTTATGATATCACATTTAAAACTTATGAAGCTGAAACTGATCCAATAGTTATAAATAAAATTTTACGCAAAAAATATAGACGTACTCGAACTCGTGTAAAAACATTAAAAAGAATGGCACATTTATACCAAATTAACGACAAAGAGTTTAATAAAATAATGAAACAATTAAATAGAGCTACTATCGGGTGGAAAAATCTAGCACTAAAAATTGGGTATAAAAAAGAAGATTTAATTTCAATACAGTTTTTTCCAGATTGCTTAAAATGTACAAAAATATATTAATTTAATCAAAGTTATATATAAAAAATGCGGATTTTGATAAAATCAAAATCCGCATTTTACGTTTATCTCAAATTATAATTTAAAATTATAATTTTTCAGCAACCATTAATGTTGTTTCAGCTAAACGAGTTGAGTATCCCATTTCATTATCATACCAAGAAATGATTTTAACTTGGTTGCCACCCATTACACGAGTTAATAGAGCGTCAACTGTTGATGATTGAGATGTACCAACATAGTCAGATGATACTAATGGTTCTTCTGTGTAGCATAATACGTGACCGTCAGCACCTTCTTTTAATGCTGCATTAACTTCTTCAACTGTTACGTTTTTTGAAAGTTCAAATACAACGTCTACTAAAGATACGTCTGGAGTAGGAACACGCATTGCGAAACCATCTAATTTACCTTTTAATTGTGGTAATACTAATGCTACAGCTTTTGCAGCACCTGTTTTTGTAGGAACGATGTTTAAAGCACCAGCTCTAGCTCTACGTGGATCTTTGTGGCCAGCATCTAAGATTCTTTGGTCACCTGTGTATGAGTGAACTGTTGTCATTAAGCCTTTTACGATACCAAATTTTTCGTCGATAACTTTTGCAACTGGAGCTAAGCAGTTAGTTGTGCAAGAAGCCATTGAAATTACGTTGTGTTTTGCTGGATCGTATTCTTTATCGTTTACACCTAAAACGATTGTTTTGTCTTCGTTTGTAGCTGGAGCTGAGATGATAACTTTTTTAGCACCTGCGTCAATGTGAGCATGAGCTTTAGTTGCATCTGTGAAGAAACCTGTTGATTCTACAACTACATCTACATTTAATTCTTTCCAAGGTAATTGAGCTGGATCTTTTTCTGCGAAGAATTTAATTTTTTTACCGTTGACTACGATACCTTCTTCGTAAGCTTCAACTGTACCATTGAATTTACCCATTACTGAGTCATATTTGAATATACGAGCTGCATCTTCTGGTTTTAAACCTGGGTCATTGATAGCAACATAGTTGATTTTATCAAAAATGCCTTCTCTGATTGCTGCTCTTAATGTGTTACGACCGATTCTACCGAATCCGTTAATTGCTACGTTTACCATATTCTTTATCTCCTTCTGATATATGTACGTTTACCTTATATTTATAAATCAAACATACATGACGTGCAAGCAAATTAGTAGCAAATTAATATTTTTTTAATTATTTAAAAACACTTTACGAACGTAGTAGTTTTCATCATGTTCTAACAAGTACATTATTTTTGACAATTCTTCATCTAAATCAAGGTGTTTTATAATTTCTGCACACTTTTCTCTAACTGTATATTCTGAAAGTCTTGAACACTCTGCCAATATATTTTTTAGTTTATCGCTTGGCAAAAATTCATAAAAATATTTTATCGCTTCTAAGCACCAATAAATTTTAAAAATCTGTTTATTAATCGTATATTTTTTATCTCTAAATGTGAATTTTGAAATTTCATCAAGAGCTGTTTCGATAATATTATTCAAGCCTTCTGCATAATATTTTGAAAATTCTTCACTATATTTTAAATAAACACTTGCTTCAATTACTTTTCTACAAACATTTCCGTCTATATCAATAGTTCCATTCACAAAATAATCAAAGTTTTCAACATTCAAAAACAGCTCTGGTTTTACTTTTATAAATTCAACCAGTTTAAACGCAACAGCTTCTCTAATTTTACCGTCAACACCTACAAGATGAGATATTAGCAAATGAGCTTCCTTTTCGTTGTTTAAGTCTTTCAAATTAAGCGTTGCAAACTGTTTTTCTACAACATTACCATTTTGTAGTAAATTAACTAAATCGGCATGAGAAAACTCTCGTTCAAACAGTTCTACCGCATTGTTAAAATGTGTCATATC
>ERZ1023839.177-NODE-177-length-20222-cov-14.591709_pt1 | contig 20222 bp, 18 predicted proteins | sample MGYA00380383_ERZ1023839 | MGnify/ENA primary metagenome ERZ1023839 (study PRJEB33179, sample SAMN07449065) | human gut metagenome | biome: Human-gut; feature: Human associated habitat; material: Faeces | host: Homo sapiens | place: India:Kasaragod | collected... | reverse complement strand
TTTGTCATTAAGGAGGTATTGAAAATGACAAATTATTCTCATTTGTCTTATGAAGATAGAAGAAATATTGAAGACGGATTAAATGAAAATAAATCCATAAATCAAATTGCTAAAGAATTATGTAGAAATCATTCTACAATCTTAAAAGAAATAGATAGAAACAAAAAATATTCTGAACCATCAACCTGGAATAATTATAAAATTAATCATCCAGATTTAAATTTATCTTGTGAAAGATTAAAACATTCTCCTTATGTTTGTAATGGTTGTAAATCTAGAAGTGGCTGTCGAAAAATTAGATGGACTTACTATGCTAGAGAATCTCAAAAATCATATGAAGAATTAATTAAATCTTGTAGACAAGGTGTTAATCTAACTTTAGAAGAAATACATACTATTAACGAAACTATAACTCCTCTTGTCAAAAAAGGTCAGACAACTAATCATTTGTACATTAATCATTCTGATATTTTAGATTTCAGTAAAAGTTCTTTTTATCGTTATATTAAAGATGGAATTTTTGAATTTGGTCCTTTAGATATTTATAAAAGTTTATTTCAAATCATTCTTACTGACAATGGTCACGAATTTTTTGATGTTAGTAATATTGAATGTATCCATTCAACGGGTGAATATGTTACTCATCTATTTTTTTGTGATCCACATGCTTCTAGTCAGAAAGGCTCCATTGAAAAAAATTATGAATTCATTAGTTATATTTTACCTAAAGGTTCCTCTTTCAAAAATATTACTCAAGAAGACTGTAATTTAATTATGAATAATATTAATTCATTATGTAGAGATTCATTGAATAGTAAATCACCTTATGAAGCAATGCTATTTTTATGTAATGAAGATATATTAAAATTATTAAATTGTTATTATATTGAACCTGATAACGTTAATTTATCAAATAATTTATTAAAATAAAAATAACTATAGCTCAAACTATAATTATTTTTACGACAAGCAAATTGCCTCTATTCATTTATTAATTTATAAGGTAGGCGTTGTGCACTTTATTTAGAATTCAACGTGAAAAAAATTGCCTTAAATAGCAATCTTTTAGTTTTCTTCAGGTAATTCTTTTTGATAATCACAGCTTAGACAATGAAGTCCATCTTTTTTAATAACAAGAACCCCTCCACAAGAAGGACATTTTTCACTAACTGGTTTATCCCAAGTAGCAAAATCACATTTAGGGTAATGGCTGCAACCATAGAAAATCTTGCCTCTTTTGGTTTTTTTCTCAATGATTTTACCATCACATTTTGGACAATCCATAACTTCTACAACTTGTCTTTCTTCTTTTTTAATATACTTACAATTTGGATAATTAGAACACGCCACAAATTCACCATATCTACCGTGTCTAACAACTAAAGATGAACCACAAAGAGGACAATTTTCACCTGTTTCTTTAGGCTGTGTTTTTTCCATTTTTGAAAAAGCATCCTCGACCATAGGTTCAAATTCATTGTAAAAATCTCTTAAGACTTCGACATTATTTATTTTATCTTCCGCGATTTCATCGAGTTCTGTTTCCATGTTAGCCGTATATTCAACATTTATAATGTTACTAAAAAATTCTTGTAATTTATCCGTGATTTCAAAACCCACTTTAGTAGGTACAAACTTTTTATCTTCTAAAGTGACATATTCTCTATCTTTTAAAGTTTGAATCGTTGGAGCATAAGTACTTGGTCTACCAATACCTAAACTTTCCATTGCCTTAATTAAAGAGCCTTCGGTATATCTTGGTTCTGGTTTGGTGAAATGCTGTTCTTTTTTCATTTCTTCTTTTTTAATTTGCCCATTTTGATATGTTTTAAAATCAGGTAAGATGGTATCTTTTTGATCTTCATATTTACCATATACTTTTAAATAACCATCAAATTTTAAAAGACTACCAGTTGTTTTAAATAAGTAATCATTATTAAGAAGTGAAACGGAAGTATTTAAAAGTTTAGCTGGCGCCATGATAGAGGCTAAAGCTCTCATATAAATCATTTCATAAAGTTTATATTCTTCCGAAGTCAAAGATTTTTTGACCATTTCTGGGGTATTTAAAATACTTGTTGGACGAATACCTTCATGAGCATCTTGAATGTTTTCTTTTTTCTTAGGTACTTTAACGTTTCCAACATATTCTTTGCCATAATTTTCTTTAATAAATTCTTTGGTTTCAGCTACAAAAGCAGGAGAAACACGTTCTGAATCTGTTCTCATGTAAGTAATAAGACCTATGCTTTTACCATTTACTTCGACACCTTCATAAAGTTTTTGAGCAATTTTCATTGTTCTTGAAGAGGAATAGCCTAATTTTGTGGAAGCCATCGTTTGCATCGTGGTTGTTTTGAAAACGGGTTTGCTATTTCTTAGTACTTCTTTTTCATTCACATCAACAATGTCAAAATAATCTTTTAAGCTATCTAAAATTTGGTTAGCTTCCGTTTCATTTTTAATCGTTATCTTTTTATCTTTGTATTTTTCCAAAGTGGCACTGAAATCCTTAAATAAAGCTTCAATAGTCCAATATTCTTCTGGTACAAAAGCAAGGATTTCTCTTTCTCTATCAACAATAAGCTTTAAAGCAACACTTTGAACACGACCAGCACTTTTACCACCGGTTTTGCTTTGCATTAATTTACTTAAGCGAAAACCAATGATACGATCTAAAATACGTCTTGTTTCTTGACTCTTAACTAAATTATCATCAATTTTTCGAGGATTATCTAAAGCATTTAAAACAACATCTTTCGTAATCTCATTAAAGGTGACACGAACATAATTATCATCTTTGATATTTAAAGTTTCTTTTAAATGCCAAGAAATAGCTTCTCCTTCGCGGTCGGGGTCGGTTGATAAGATGATTTCATCTGCGTCTTTTACTTCTTTTTTTAATTCTTTTATCAAAGCACTCTTACCTTTAATAGGTACATAACTTGCTTTAAAATCATTTTCGACATCAACCCCTAGACCAAATTTACCAGAAGTAGCAAGGTCCATAATGTGCCCCTTACTAGATACTACTTTATAATCACTACCTAAAAAACCACTGATGGTTTTACTCTTGTGAGGTGATTCCACGATCATTAGTTTCTTCATTCTGTGCTTCTTCCCTTTCTTTTAAGGCTTTTTCTAAATAATCAAAATAATTGGTTGTGATAGCAAGCCTACTCATTTCTTTTTTGTTATATATTGTTTGATTTATTTTTTTGATTTCTTCTGTCGTATATGTTTCACCACTAAGATAAGTAATTTTGCTGTTTAAAGCATCGTAAAATGCAACATCATCCATCCATGAAGAGTTGGTAAACACTACTCTACCACTATAGTCTTCACTTAAAATATCTTCTCCCATATAAAATCTAGCATCATAATCCAAATCAAACAAATTAGCCAAAGTTGGTAATAAATTAATGTAAGAGGTTTTATCTTCAAATACTTTGGCACTCAGTTTACTATTATATATGACAAAAGGAGTCTTTTCAATGTCATTGTAAAGATTCACATCATAGGAAACGATTTTTGAGACATCTTCTTTTGATAAACCATATGGATAATGATCTCCATACATAACAATAACCGTATCATCTAAAATTCCTTCATTTTGTAAAGAATCCAGTAATACCCCTAAAGAATCATCCGTAATTTTAAGCTTAGATAAATAACGCCTTGTTTCCTCATCATATCCTTTGTCTTCAAAAAGATTCATGTATTTATCACCCTCACCACTTTTATAGGCATAAGCCATGTGGGCACTTACAGTTGTAATAAACGTCATAAAAGGTTTAGATGAATCCTTAGCAAGATTAACGACTTGTCCCATCATCAAACTATCATTGGGCCATTCAACGCCATTATTTACATAGGCAATGCCTAAATCATTAACATTATAAAATTTTTCACTGCCTAAATTAGGATGATAAATACTTCTTTGATAATAAGTATCATCGAAATCATGAAAGCTGCTTGTTTTATAACCAGTTGCTCGAAAACGATTAAACATAGATTCAAAATAAGTATTATTTAAATAGGTATTTGTCGTACAAGTACTGCTTATTGCATAAAGACTCGTAATGCCAGAAAATTCATTATCTGCAGTAGCACAAGTTCCTCTTGGACTGTAATGATTGGTCCAATACCAACTATTTTTTAACATCTTAGTAAAATTTGGAAAATACTCTGCATTATCAATAGCATAATTAACTGATTCCATCATAATCACAATAACATTTTTGCCTTTAAAATATCCTGTATATTCATTCTTTTTAGCTGTTTCATTTTGAACAAAATAAGAATTTAATTTTTTATAAGTAGGATTTTGTTCATTTTTTATAACCTCTAGCCATAAGGTATCATCTTCTTTTTCTTCCTCCAAAACATCATTTTCTTTAGATTGATGAGGAAAAACAAGTTCTTTTAAATCCAGAAAAAAATAAGTAAATCCCCCAAATTGATTTATAGCAATGGAAGAATTAGTAGGATTTAATATTAATTCTTTATTTGGCACTGATTGTAAAGGATTTTGAAAAAAAGAAAAATAAACCGTTGAAATCCATAATATCGCACCTAAAATCATCCCAATTAAATTTGGAACAATTTGATATTTCTTTTTTAGATCTTTTTCTTTTTTTAAAAAGACTAAATAAATAGTATAAATACATAAAGGCGCATAAAGCATATAACTTTCGATAGGAAAACTTTGAAAAAAAGTTTCAATATAATCGGTAACGGCACCGGCTTGGGAAACGGTATTTAAAGAAATAAACATTCCTAAATAATTATGAAAACCAAATTGCACCCAATCATAAATACTTACTAAAAAAAGACATATCATAATGAAAATATTTCTTTGCTTATTTGTTTTGAACAATAAAGAAATAATTTCTAAAATGGATACTAAAAAAACACTGGAAAAGAAAATACGAAGAGTGGCACTGTCTAAAAGAGAAAAATTAAGTAAGATACGGAAAAGAACTTCTACGGAAAAGAAAAAGAAAATAGGTATCAAATAAGAAAGAACATTAATTTTATTTCTTTGTTTTTTCATTTTTTTCACTACTTTCTAATACTTTTTGGACAGGTTTATAAGTAAAGCGATAATCTTCTGTCACCCCATATTCATTTATTAATTCTAGATGTCTTTTAGTTGGATAACCTTTGTGTTTTTTAAATTCGTACTGAGGGTATTTTTTATCTAATTCGTACATATAATGATCCCTGGTTACTTTAGCAAGAACACTTGCAGCTGCAATAGTAATAGATAAACCATCTCCATGAATAATTGGTTTGACAGGTACGTCCATATCTAAAATAGGCATAGCGTCTGTTAAAATATAATCTGGTTTTATCTGCATGTTAGAAATAGCCTTTTTCATAGCCAAACGACTGGCTTCATAAATATTTATTTCATCAATCGTTTTAGCATCTACAATTCCTATACCATAGGAAACAGCATCTTTTTTGATAATTTCAAAAAATTTTTCTCTTTTCTTTTCACTTAATTTTTTAGAATCGGTTAAGCCCTCTAAATGATAATTTTTAGGTAAAATAACAGCTCCTGCAACGACAGGTCCGACAAGAGGTCCACGTCCTGCTTCATCTGTTCCACAAATAAATTCATATCCTTCTGAATATAAATCTTTTTCATAAGCTAATAAATCATTTGTCATATCTTACTTCCTATCAAAAGTGATTCCTTTTATTTTTTCTAATTTAATATCATTGATGATTTTAGTAGATACCCGTTCATAGTCTACTTCACCATTTCTCATTGCTCCAATTTTCTTACCAATAGTTTCATAAGCTTCCATAATATTTTCATCATCTACTTTTTCTAAACCATAATATTCTTGTAGTTTATCTGGATAATACATAGATAATTTTTTTAAAATATAAACGGCAATATCATCAATTGGTAACACTTCTTCTTTAATCGCCGTAAAAGACGCTAAATTATAAGCCACTTCATTTTGATCCAATTTAGGCCATAAAATACCAGGGGTATCTAGTAATAAGATATCGCTGTGGGTTCTAAGCCAACTAATATTTTGAGTGACACCTGGTTTATTTCCAACGTTAGCCACTTTTCTTTTACACAAACGATTGATAAGGGTACTTTTACCAACATTAGGAATACCGACAACTAAAGCTCGAATTTCTTTTTCTTTTAAACCTTTATCCATTCTTTTTTCTTGAGTTTTAGCCATAATTTGGTGTGTTAAAGTTACTATTTTTTCATAATCATTGGTATTATTTAAGTCAACTAATACCACTGGATTACCTAAATTTTCGTAATAGTTAACCCAAGCATTCGTGATCTTTTCATCGCATAAATCTTTTTTGGTCATAATTAATATTTTAGGTTTATTTCCAATAATATTATAGATATCTTTAATTTTAGAAGAAAAAGGAATACGGGCATCCACAACCTCATAAACAATATCTATTAAAGGATATTTTTCAGCAATCAATCTTCTTGCCTTGGCCATATGACCTGGGTAAAAATTAATATTTGTTGTTTTTAAATTATTATCCATTTTATTCACATCCATTCTTAGTTTATTCTTTAGTTTCTACTTTGCCAAAACGGCTAAAAGGAAAGATAATAAAGTCGGCAACTCCTTTGATATTTTCTTTCTTTTCAGGGCCAAAAATATGACTATCTAAAGAAATTTCTCTATTATCGCCTAAAATGAAATACTCATCATCTTTTAAGGTAACTGCTTCAAAATCTTCTGCTTTACCGTAAGCATAAGGATCATCAATTTTATGATCATTTATATAAATAATACCATTTTCACATTTAATCGTTTCGCCAGGAAGACCATATACTCTTTTGATAATGGTATCAGTTTTTTTCCCATTTTCCATCAAATCTGCCACAACGATATCATATCTTTTAATATCTTTTTGATACCATAGAAGCATAATTTCTTTGCCATTTAAAGTATCATACATACTCATACCATTTACCTTTATGGGAGTTACTATAAAAAAACGTATCCCAATAACGATTAAAACAATAACAACATAAGGTAAAGCTTCTTTTAAGGTTTGTTTCATGATTTATCACCTGCTTTTTCATTTTATCATAGATTTCCAAGAAAAAAAAGTAATCTCACTTGAAAACAGACCGATTTTATTTGACTTTAGCTTTTCTTTTTGATAAGATTTTTAAAGAGAAAAAGCGAGGTGAATGATAAATGGCAAAGAAAGTATCAACAAAAAAACCTTTAACAGTTAATTCAAGAAGTAAAGCACTTAACGCAACTAAAAGAGTTCAAAAGCCAAACCTTCAAAAGAAAACTATCAATGGAGAAAAGGTAGTCATTAGTGCAAGAGAAGCAAAAAAATTAGCTTAATTTAAAAAAGTGAGACATTTAGATGCCTTACTTTTTTTTAGCCTGAAAATTTATAATTCTTTTTAAAGAGTCGCCCAATGTTTTAGATTCTTTTTCATCTAATATAGCCAATCTCTTATTTAAATGTTCTTGGTACTCTTCAAAAGTCATATCTTTACTACGAAGAAAATTAGCAATTGTTTCTTTTTCTGACATCTCAATTTGACTGCCAGATAATTTTTTATCAAAATCACCACAGAATAAAACACGATTATAAGGATTGTTTTCAACGATATATCCCATGTCATGATAAACAATTTGGAAAGCAAATAATCGAGTTTTAAAATTACTATTTGCATAGTAAGCATAAGGCGCTTCGAATGATGGTAATTTTTTATCTAAGTTCCTATAAATATCTAAAGTAACTAATGGTATTTTTTTGCCTGTTATACATTCTCTAACAATACTATTGCTTTTAGTTGGGCTAACTAAAACACTTTCCTGATTTATAAAAATATTTGCATTTTGAAATATCCCTTTACTTGTTTTAAATATTTCGTCTTTTTCTTGTTTGTTTTTATGTAAAACCTCTTCGCTTACTTCACACAATTGTACAATATACTTTTTCTTTGGGTGCATAAAATATCCTCCTTTATAACTATTTATTATATAAAAAAATTTATTTTAAAGAACCTTAAAATGTATATATTGACATTATTTTACATTAAAAGAGTCTCACAATTAGGAGACTCTTGTTTATTTTTCAAATTGAGAATTATATAAATCAGCATAAAAGCCATGTTGTTTCATTAATTCTTCATGATTTCCTGTTTCTATAATATTTCCGTCTTTCATAACTAAAATTAAATCTGCATTTTTAATCGTTGATAAACGGTGAGCAATAATAAATGATGTTTTTCCTTCACAAAGTTTGTCCATAGCTTTTTGAACTAACTCTTCTGTTCTTGTATCTACATTACTTGTTGCTTCATCTAAAATCAAGAATGGAGATGAAGAAAGCATAGCTCTAGCAATCGTTAAAAGTTGTCTTTGGCCAGATGAAACACTGTCATTATCACCTAACTCTGTATCATAACCATCCGATAAAGTTTTAATAAAGTGATCTAGACCAACTACTTTACAAACTCGTTTTACATCGTCATCATTAATATTATCACGACTATAAATGATATTTTCTTTGATACTTCCGTTAAATAACCATGTATCTTGAAGAACCATTGTAAATAAGTCATGAATATTTTCTCTGGTTAAATCTTTAATACTTTTACCATCAATAATAATATCTCCTCCACTGATGTCATAAAACTTCATTAATAAGTTTACCATTGTAGTTTTACCAGCACCCGTTGGACCAACGATTGCCACTTTTTGACCACTTTTTACTTTAGCGCTAAAGTTATGAATTGTTGGTTTTTCATTCCCATCATATTTAAAGACGACATTTTTAAATTCGATATTTCCTTTGGCTTCTTCAAGAGATAAGTGTTCTTTTAAAGAAGATTCATCTTTCATTTCTTCTTCGTCTAAAAATTCAAAGACTCTTTCACTCGCTGCTGCAGTTGATTGTAATGAAGTCATGGCTTGAGCAATTTGAGATAATGGTGAGGTAAACATTCTAACATAAGTAATGAAAGCAATAATAACCCCAAAACTAATTTTGCCATTGATAGTAAGTAATGCTCCCACAATACAAACAGCAACATAGCCAAAGTTACCAATAAAACTCATCATTGGCATCATAAGACCTGATAAGAACTGGCTTTTACGATTAGCATTATAAACTTTTTCATTTAAAGCATCAAATTTTTCATTAGAAATTTTTTGACCATTGTAAGCTTTGACAACATTTAATCCACCATAAACTTCTTCAATATGTCCGTTTAAAGCTCCTAACTCTTCTTGACGAGCTACAAAGTATTTTTGTGATTTACTTAAAACGCCAAACATAAAGACAAAACCCAATAAACTAGATAAAATAGCTGTAAGAGCAAGGATCCAATTTGTTACGAACATCATGATAATGGTACCAAAAAATAAAGTTAAAGCACTTACTAAAGGTGACAAACTCATATTTAATGATTGAGCAATGCTATCAACATCGTTTGTCACACGAGATAAGATATCTCCTGATTGATGAGCGTCAAAATATTTTAAAGGTAATAAATTAATTTTATGAGAAATTTTACCTCTTAATTCTTTAGCAAAACCATTTGAAACATTTGTCATTAAAATTGCTTCAACATAATTAAATAACGCACTAATTAAATAAATTGTTAGTAGAAATAAAGCTATTTTCTTAATGGCATCCATGTCCATGTAAGGTTCAATAAGTAAAAGAACACTTTCTGGAGCTTCATCTAATTTTTGATATATTTCAGAACTATTTGATTCATCTAAAGTAGATAAAATATTTAAAAAGCTTACTTGATCTTTGGAAGAAATCGTAATATTATCAATCGTTATATCAGGTAATAAAACATTTTTAACCTCATCTTTTAAAACAAACTCTTTATTATTCATTCCTTTTAGAAAAGAAATTTTATCTTCTTTAGTTACTGTTATTCCTTTAAAGTTTGAATCTGCAAACAATAAATTTAATAAATCATCAGAAAAAGTAGCTAGATATGTAAAATCTTTTTTACCATCTTTTAAATCACTTAGATATGTTTGAAAATTTTCTTTTTCTTCCGTACTGATAGAAGAAGAAATCATAATTTTCATTAAAGTATTATTATCCAAATTAAAGTTTAAATATTCTGGTAAAGAAGTCATTAAATTATTTTGAATATCTGTAGCAATCTCTGTCATGTTATCCTGATTAATAATTAAGCCCTTTTGAATTTCATCTGTTAAATCAGATAATTTATTTGGAGCGAATAAAGACAAAATAGAACCAAGAGTTGCTAAAACTAAAGCAAGAAAAATAGCTTTTTGATAAGTCTTTAATTCTTTAAATAATCTTTTCATAGAACCGCCAAAATCTTTGGCAGTTTCATTTTGAGGACCTCTATGCATTTTCTAACTCCTCCTTTGACAATTGTGATAAAGCGATTTCTTTATAAACTTCGCAAGTTTTTAATAATTCTTCATGAGTACCCATACCAACACATTCACCGTTTTCTAAAACAAGAATCTTATCTGCATTCATAATGGTACCAATTCTTTGAGCTACAATTAAGCTCGTTGCATCTTTCGTATAATTTTTTAATTCTTTTCTTAAAATCGCGTCTGTTTTATAATCTAGGGCAGAAAAAGAATCGTCAAAAATATAAATTTCAGGATCTCTCGCAATGGCTCTTGCTATAGAAAGCCTTTGTTTTTGACCTCCAGAAACATTGGTTCCACCTTGGGCAATATGTGTTTCATAAGTATTATCCATTTTTGAAACAAATTCTTCTGCTTGAGCTACTTTGATGGCCTCTTTTATTTTTTCTTCGGTAATCTTTTCTTGGCCATTTTCACCATAAGAAACGTTTTCATTTATTGTACCGTTAAAAATAACTGCTTTTTGAGGAACATAACCAATCTTATTATGAAGTGTTTCTTGCTTATAGTCTTTTACGTTTACACCATCTACTAAAACTTCACCGTCTGTCGTATCATAAAAACGAGGAACTAAATTAATAAGAGAACTTTTACCAGAACCGGTAGAACCAATAAAAGCAACGGTTTCACCTTGTTTCGCTGTGAAAGAAATATTTTTTAATAAATACTCTTCAGCATCGGGATACTTAAAGGATACGTTTTTAAATTCAACAGTACCTTTTTCTTTTTGATTATTTGTTGAGATCTTTCCATCATTAATTGATAAAGATGTATCTAATACTTCATTAATACGTTTCGCAGAAACTTGAGCTCGAGGTAACATCATAAAGATCATAGCAAGCATTAGAAAAGCCATTATAATTTGCATAGCATAAGATGAGAAAACAACCATATCACCAAATAAAGTTAATTTATCTCCAAGCATCGCATTTTTAATAAGACTGGCTCCTACAAAATAAATAGCAAGAGTTAACATATACATGACTAAATACATCATAGGAGATAAAATAGACATTGTTCTTTGATTAAATAGCTGTGTTTTTGTTAATTCAGAGTTAATATCATTAAATTTGTCCTCTTGATATTTTTCAGCATTAAAAGCTCTGACAACGCGAATACCCGTTAAATTTTCACGAATAGAATTATTCACACGGTCTGTTAATTTTTGAACTACTTTAAATTTAGGCATAACTAATAAAACAAGTAAACCAATCGTTAAAAGTAGTACTAAAACAGCAACAGCAGTAATAACACTCCATTCTAAAGATTTATTGACAATTTTTGAAATTGCCCAGATAGCCGTCACAGGGGCTTTAATTAAAAGTTGTAAGCCCATGGCAATTAACATTTCAATTTGCGTAATATCATTCGTTGTTCTCGTAATTAAACTACTTGTTTTAAATTGCTTAACTTCATGCATACCTAAAGCTTCTATTTTTCTAAAAAGTAAACTTCTTGTTTTCTTAGAAAAAGTAGCAGCTAAATAAGAAGCAAAATAACCAACAATAATGGATAAAACAAGACTACCAAAGGTACATAGTAACATATAGCCACCATTTAAAAGAATATCTTTCATTTGGCTACCTTCAGTTTGAACAAGAATTGTTATTTGTGACATATAATCAGGACTTTTTAAATCTAACCATACTTGTCCTAAAATTAGGATAAATGAGGCAAAAATTAAAAACCATTCTTTTTTACCAAAATTCTTTAATAATTTTAACATTTTTCTTTCCTTTCTTTTTTCCAAGGTCTTACTTACATTTTGAGGAATCTAAAATTTTTATATTTTGTTGCATTTGAACTAAAACATTAAAAAAAGTTTCTAAATCATTTTCAGAAATATCTTTTTTTAATATTTCTTCAAAATCATGAAAACGATTTTTCTGCATATTGCATCTTTTCTTAACATCCTCATTTAAAATAATCTTTTTGGTTCGAGCATCTTTTAAAGCGGTTTCTCTTTTAATTAAGCCATTTTTTTCCATTGTTTTTAAAACGCCTGAAACGGTAGCTCTTCTTAAATTTAAAACACTTTCTAAATCATTTTGATAAACCTCTTTATTTTCATTTTTCATTAAATATCCCATAATTTGCACTTGAGTAAGTGTGGGCGCCTCTTTCAAATATTCTGACTTTTCTAAAAATAAATTTCGGATTATTAAATGATCTAACACCTTCATTTCATGTAATATGCTTTTATTTTCCACAACAATTCACCTACTTTGTAAGTTGCCTTACCAAAACAGTTTATGCTTATTTTTTTTATTTGTCAATAACCTTACAATTGTTTTCATCTAAATTTCACAAAAAAAGTGCTTTGGATAAAACACACTTTTATAAATTAATCTGCTTTTTTTAAAATACGTGAAAAATCTTTATCATATTCTCGTACAGACAAATTTTTCTCTAGTTGTAATTCTACTTCATTACGAGATAAATCAATATTTTTTACCTGGAATAAACAAACATTTCCAGTTTTTAAATAAACATTTTTATGAAAATAAATGGCTCCTTTTTCTTGATCAATTGTTAATTCATTAGATAAATTTTGATAGCTGATTCTTCCTTTTATTCCTGTAGAAATAACTATACTAATACAATTTTCTTCTAATTTATCAACATAACCACGATAAATTTTTTCAGGATGGGATTTCATATAACGTAAAACTGTATATTCATCAGCTTCTTTTTCTGCTTGATCAGCAGCTTGCTCCATAAAACTGGCATGACTGCATAATTCTTCCATTTCTTTCTCACCGATTGTATTATCAGGATATGTTTTATCTAAAACAGTATGAATTTGGTAATGTAAAAGTAAATCTGGGAATCTTCTTATAGGACTCGTAAAATGAGCATAATAATTTTCTTTCAAAGCATAATGTCCCTCATTATAATTGCTATACTTTGCCCTTTTCATTGTTTTTAAAATTAAATTAGATATATATGGATAATCAAGACTATTTTGATATTTTCTTAAAATGTTATTTAGAGTTTCATATAAATTTTGGGCTATACAGTCATTAACATCATATTTAGCTAGTTTAAGTTGCTTGAAAAGTTCATCTACTTTATATGCATCTGGAACTTCATGAATACGGTAAGGAGTGGCCATAGAAAGGAAAGTACTATAATTAGCCATGCATACATTAGCCAAAATCATGAACTCTTCAATAATATTCATTGCATCATTATTTTTCTGTTTATTAATATCAATAATATTTTTGTTTTCATCAAAAGTATATGAAATATCTTTAGAATCAAAAGGAATAGCATTGCGTTTTTCTTTTAAAATATGAGATAATTTATACATATTTTGTAAAGTTTTTACAAATGTTTCATAACCATTAACAACATTGCCGTCAATAACTTGTTGAACATCTCGATAATTCATTTTCTTCTTAGAATTAATGACTGTTGGTAAAACTTTATATTCTAAAATTTTTCCTTCGTTATTTAAAGTTATAAAACAAGTAAGCGCTAATCTATCTTCTGATTCATTTAGAGAACAGATACCATTTGATAAAATATGAGGAAACATTGGTATTACTGAATTAACCATATAAAGAGATGTACTTCTTTCTTTTGCCTCATTCCATAAGTGACTACCTGGTTTTATATAGTGATTAACATCAGCTATAGACACACTTAATTCATAATTACCATCAGAAAGTTCTTTTAAACCAACCGCATCGTCCATATCTTTTGTATAAATGCCATCGATGGTAAAAATTTCTTCTTGCCGTAAATCAAAACGTCCTATTCTATCTTTTTCTTCTACTTTGGTTGGTATTTTATAGGCTTCCTCTAAAGCTTCTTTAGAATGATTTAACAAAAAGCCGTGATTAGAAGCAATAATATTAAGAGCTATATCAGGATCATCTTTATGTCCTACAAGATCAATCATATTTCCTTCATAATATGAATCATATTTATCCACTGTCAACTCTACTAAAATAATTTCTCCAGGAATTAACTTTTTCATATCACGATGAGCTATTCTAACATTTAAATAGTCACTGCCTAAAACCCGCAGTGGCTTAAGTTTTTTTATACCATCTTCTAAAATCACCTCACAATGAATATGATTTATTTTTCTTTTAAGAACTTTTTTTACTATTCTATTTTTTTCATCTAATACAACAATATCTCCTACCATTGCTCCATTTAAACTTTGTTCCTTTATTGGAATAAGTACATTTTTAGCATTTTTAAAGCATGCGGTATGGCCTTCTTTTTTATGATTCATTTCTTCTATAGTTGTTATCAAAAATTTTTTAGGAAATAACTGATATATTCCTTCATTAAAATATATTAAACCCTGAATTTGCATTTTTTCTAATATATTTTCTAAATACAATTTATCAATTCTGGATTTACACCCAAAATAATGGCTTAATTTTTTAAATCTAAATTCACATTTACTTAGTAAATGCATAATTCTATTTTCAATATTTTCTTTTAACATATGCTCTCCTCTTTCAAATAAAAAAAGGCACTCTTAAAAAGAGAACCTTATGGACTTACAAAAAAGCAAATGATTTACCCATAACTAATGAAAAAGTATTAATTTTTAATTGTCTCATTTCTTTCATATCATCACGTCCATTACAGTATATATGATATCACTTTTTGAAATTAATGGAAATAGTTTACTTCACTTTACTTTTAATTTCTTCTAATTCAAAGCGATATTTTTGAGAAACTTCTGGATATTTTTCATGATCTACTTCAGATAGAAACATACTAAGAGGTCTAACCCATAATAAATTTTCTCCATATAACGCACGATAAATAACATAATCTTCTTTGGTTTCAGAATGTTTAGCAACATCTAAAACTAAATATCTATCTCCTTTAAAATGTTTATATATCCCATTAATTTTTATTTCTCTCATGTCTAATTCCTTTCTTTTTTCAAAAAAAGCTAGCTTTTAGCTAACTTTCAAATATTTTAAATTGGTGCTCGCACCCGGACTTGAACCGGGACTTCTATTAAGGAAAACAGATTTTGAGTCTGTCGTGTCTACCAATTTCACCATGCGAGCAAATACAAGAAAAGTATATCAAACTTTTCTTTTTAATGCTAGACTTTTTCAGAAGTTTCTTCTAAATTTTCTTTATAAATAGATGTAAATAATTCTGTTTCTTTTAAAGGCTCTTCCTGTTCTTCTAACTTTGGTAAATCATCTAATGAAGCCATGCCAAAATAATCTAAAAATTCATGAGTCGTTTTATATAAGTTAGGACGACCTGGCATGGTACTTTTTCCTGCTTCTTTTATTAACCCTTTAGCAAGAAGTTTTCTGATAGTATAGTCTGAAGATAGTCCTCGTAGTTCATCAATTTCAATTCTCGTAATAGGTTCATTGTAAGCAATAATAGCTAAAACTTCTAAAGCTTGAGGACTTAATTCTCTATTTTCTGGCACTGTAAATAATCTTTGATAATAAACTTTGTGTTCTTCTTTCGTTGTTAATTTAAATGCGTTACCAAGAAACCGAATACGTAATCCTCTGTTTTTTTCTTCATAATGATTTTTTAAACTTAAAAGAAGAGATTTCGCTTCATCCATATCAATTTCCATAATTTTACAAATGGACTCTAGAGTAATACCCTCATCCCCTTGAACAAAAAGGATACCTTCTAAAATACCTTCTTTTTCCATTTTAAATCATCTCCACTTCTATCGAATCAAAATTTGTTGTTTGCTTTAAAATGATTTCTTTTTTCTTTGTCATTTCTAATAACGCTAAAAAAGTAGCAATCACATAATCCTTCGCGTAATCATCAAAAAATTCTTCAAATAACATTTTCTTTCTTATCTTTAAAATATCTCGAATCTTATTCATTTGCTTTTCAACACTTATTTCTTTTTTAGTTATTCTTGTTTCTACTGGCTCTTTATAATGCATACGCCTCTGCACATTTAAAAGAGCTTTTTTTAAATCATCTAATGTGAGTCCTTCATTGATTAGTTCTGGCATCACTTGATACTCTTTCATATTTTCTGGACATTTGGTATAAACTTCTTTTCGCTTATCTTCTAAATTTTGTAATTTACTAATAACTTTTTTATATTTTTCATATTCAATAATTTTATTTTTTAAATCTTCTTCACTTGTAATATTAAATTCGTCTTCCGATTCTTCTTCTACTTGTGTTTTGCCAATAAGCATTTTACTTTTTAAATGCAATAAAGAAGAGGCCATCAAAAGAAAATCACTTCCTATATCAATATTTAAGTGTTTTAAGGAATTTATATAATCTAAGTAATTTTCAATAATAGAACTCATTTGAATTTCATAAATATCTAGTTTTGTTTCTTTCACAAAGTGAAGTAATAAATCCATGGGTCCATCAAAGTTTTCTAGGTGAATTTCATAATTCATTTGCTACCATCCCTATGTCATTGTATCAAAATTTTGGCAAAAGAAAAAGGCATAAATGCCTTAATTACAGCTAAAACCACTGGTTTCTAACTCAAAAGCAACAATTTTAGCTTCCGTATCTAAAGAATAATAATATTTATCGGTGAATGTACTCGTATAAGAAGCTGTAGGAATAACGGTTAAATCAATATTCACTTTAAAAGTAAATCCCGTATTAATAGGAATCAATGTAGCTTTTACACCACCTAAAGAATTATAAGACGTGGCATATGTTTCATAACGTGATAGCATTTGCTCATAATCTTTATTTGAAGAAGCATAAGAATAATTTGTTTCTATAGTTTTTAATTTATTAATTTCATCGGAACTAAAAGTATAAATTACTTTAAGGTCTTTATTTTGACAAGTAAGAGTTGGTGTTTCATTTACTGTTTTTAAAACAACATTAGGATAATCTTTAACATCTTTTTCCACAAGAGAAATTTTAGTAAAAGAAGTCACATCTAAACTTAAGGTAATTGTTCTTGTTTTATTAATAGTTACGCCATCAAATTTAATACGTTGTAAAAGAGTTTTATCATTATCAAACAATTCAACAAAATAATTATGTTTTTTAAAATAGTCAACATCGCCACCAACATTTGTTATTTTAAAAGTTAAAGTGTTGTTAGAAACTCCAAAATCACTAAGATTAAATTTATTTTCTGTTATTACTAAGCCATCTTCTAAATTATAAATAGTTTGTTCTTCTGTTGTATCATTTGGGGTATTATTATCAGAAGTGTTATCTGGTTTTTTAACAGGAGTGTCTGTAATTTGATTATTTTGATAATTTTGAATAAAATCAGCCATATAAGGTAAGGAAATAATACACACGATTAGCAACCCTACCCATAAAATTGCTACTAAAGGTCCATTTTCTTTTGTTTCTAAATTACCTAAAGATGTCGCTTTTAATGGGGTTTTATCAATAACAATGGGTTCTTTTGTTTTTCTTTTAGCCATAATAATCATCCTATCTACCTACTCATTATATCAGAAAAACAAATAATTAAAAAGTACTTTAATTTTGAATGTAAAGAATCATTTTCAGTTCACTTATTTTTCTTTATAGAATTATAGTATTTTGAAATTCTTAATAATTTTTCATCAGGTGTTTCTTTCAGATTAAAATTACTTGGATAAAAGCCTAATTGTCCATCTAATATTTTTAAAACTGGTTTTATATGCTCTAATTGCAATCCTTTATACAAATCTAAGAATACTTGATGTTCTTGTAATTTTTCCCCTATCAAATCATCATCTATAATAACATACTCTTCTACTTCATGTGCATATAAATAATTTTGGATTTCCAAAGTTCGATTATATTCAATGCAAGGAGTCATATCATATATTTCAATACCTAGTTCATTTAACGGTTTAATATATTTTCTATAAAAATTAGAAGCAAAATAAGAAGGATTATCACTCCTTTGCAAACTATATTTGTTAGATGAAGTTACTACGATCTTAGCGTCTGTTTGGGTTATAATTTCTTTTAATATTTTTGCATTATTTAAAGAAACACCATCAAAGTCATACCAATTATTGATGACACCATCAAAGTCCAAAAAAATAACTTTCATTTTTTCACCTCCAAATGTCTTTCTAATATTATATCAAACTTATTATTTCTTAAGGTTGATAAGTCTTTATTTGATAGCCCTTTTTATTTAATATAATTTCAATGCTACCATCTAAATCCGTTCTATAAATCTTGCTACTGCTTAATATCTTTAAAACACTATCTTTCGGGTGACCATATCTATTATTTTTTCCAACACTTATTATGCTATATTTAGGATTTATAAAATCCATAAATTCCTTACTACTACTTGTATCTGAGCCATGGTGGCCTACTTTAAGAAAATCTATGTAGTTTAAATTATATTTTTTTAAAAGGTCTTTTTCTCTTTTAACCGATGCATCTCCCATAAATAGAAATTTATAATTATTATAATTTAAATAGATGACACTGCTATTGTCATTTTCATTATCATAAAGAGTCGTGTTTAAAAATTGTAATTTATACTTATCAGTCTTTATTTCATTAGAGCATGATTCATATTTTATTTTTTTCAAGTTTAACACTTGAACTAGTTTATTTTCTAAATCGTTAAAGCTGCCACAATTAAAAAAAACTTTTTCGACTTTTATATTATCTACTAAAGAAATAGCTTCCCCCATATGATCGTAATCCCCATGCGTTAAAATAAGATAAGTTATCTTACTAATTTCCAAGGAATGTATAGAAGTTATTAAATTATCCGTAAGAGTATTTTTGTCACGTACTTTCCATGACTCGCTAGAATACGTCATTTTGCCGCCTGTATCTATTAAAATAACTTCTTTTTGATGGGGAAACACAAGTAAAGTCGCGTCCCCTTGCCCGACATCTAAAAAGTAAATGTGGAACGAAGAGTCCAGATAAGGAGTTATTTTTAAAATTAATAATAAGAGTATTAATAAAAAACCTGTCAATACCCTCGATTTTTTCTGATATAAAAATAAGCAAATAACAATGGCTAATACAAAATAATATCCTTTTGATATTTTAGGAAGTAAAACCATGCCTACATTACATGATGCAAAAAAATTATTCATTTTTTCAAATACTTGAACTAAAAAAGAAAAGAGAAAATTTAAAGACGAAAAAATAGTTGTCAGTAAGCAAAGTGGAAAAAGAAGAAAACTTACAAAAGGAATAACCAACAAATTAAAAAAGAAAGAAAATAAATTTACTTGATAAAAGTAATAGCCTAAAATAGGAATACTTGCTAATAAAGAAACAGCACTCGTTTTAATTAATGATGCAAAATAATTTTTAGAAATCTTTATAAAAGACAAACAAAAAGAAATGTAAAAAGAAAAGAGAAAAGAAACATTTCCTATTAAATAAGGATTTACAATTAGAAAAACAAGACCAATTAAAATTAAACACCAACGATGAGTTAAACCAATATTATATTTTTGATTAAAATATGTTAAATAATAACTACTAAGAGAACGTAAAATAGAAACTGGAAAATTAGTCAAAAAAGCATAAAAAGAAAAGAAGATAAAAACTGTGCCAAAAGAAAATTTATTTTTAGGAAGAATAAATCCTAAAATCATGATTAAAAAACTTATATGCATACCTGAAATACTAAATAAATGACTGATACCATTTTTGCTTAAAGTATCTTTATCTAAATGAGAAGTATCTCCTAAAATAAAAGCTTCATAATAATTTTGTAAAGGCAATTTTTTTAAATACTTAATAATCTTATTTTTTATTTTGTAAAGATATGGTGCTTCTTTTAAAAATTAGATTATAGAAACAGTAAATTTATAAATTATTTTTTGACTTTTTAAATAATTTTGATAATTAAAG
>ERZ1023839.170-NODE-170-length-20367-cov-13.692891_pt1 | contig 20367 bp, 13 predicted proteins | sample MGYA00380383_ERZ1023839 | MGnify/ENA primary metagenome ERZ1023839 (study PRJEB33179, sample SAMN07449065) | human gut metagenome | biome: Human-gut; feature: Human associated habitat; material: Faeces | host: Homo sapiens | place: India:Kasaragod | collected... | reverse complement strand
TTCATAATAGATTTTCGCATATCCATACATCTCTTTCCAACTTAATGTACTGTTTTTATTTCCAAAACGCATCCCTATTTTTGTTAATAGATACCCTTTTTCACTTTCCTGAGAAGTAACTTGCCTTTGACTTTTAACCCATTGCCCCAGTCTAATTTTGCCATATTCTTCATAAGTGTATCCATCATTTGTCCTAAATTTTTGAGGCACTTCTAGGTTATTGTAATGCTCATAATAGATTTTTGCATATTCATACATCTCTTTCCAACTTAATGTACTGTTTTTATTTTCAAAACGCATCCCTATTTTTGTTAATAGATACCCTTTTTCACTTTCCTGAGAAGTAACTTGCCTTTGACTTTTAACCCATTGCCCCAGTCTAATTTTGCCATATTCTTCATAAGTGTATCCATCATTTGTCCTAAATTTTTGAGGCACTTCTAAATCATTATAATGTTCATAATAAATTTTCGCATATTCATACATCTCTTCCCATGGCGTTAACAATCTCTCTTTTATATCTTCCAACATTTCATAAAAGTCTTGATCTTCCATTTCTATATCAAATGATACATCTTTTATTTTTATTTCTCTTGGGTTTGTTTCTACTTTTCTATTTTGTGCTTCTCTTACTCTATTTTTTAAGTTGTTTTCTAATTCTTTTATATATCTAAAATTGTTACTTAAATCTATTATTGTTGGTGCGATTAGTCTTTCTATTAAGTCTTCTTTTGCGTAATTCTCTTTTATCTCTATTTGCCTACTTTTGCACATTTCTTCTAATTCTTTTTTTGAATATTGTGCCAACTGCTCAAACTTTTCCTTCGCATCTCCTCTAACAGCTAGTCCTCTTCCTATTTGTTCAAAAAACACTATATCTGAACTTGTTGCTCTTCCTAGTATTACTCCATCTACATTAGGAGCATGTATTCCTTCATTATATTGATTTATTGCAAACATTACACGTAATTTATCTTTTGCATCTTCTCCTTCTGTTGTCTTATCTTCATAAAATGCTTCTCTATTTTTAATACCTTCTTTTCCCATTTGACTAGTTGATGTATAAAACTCTATATTATCTTCTTCTGTAATTTGTTTAAACCAATTCATTGCCTGAGCTTTAATAGTTTCTATATCATTTACTCCTGTTTCTGAATATGGAGGACAAAAATAAATATATTTTCCATTTGGTTTTATGTTCTTTGATATTACTTTTGGAATACTTTTTGCTTCATGTATTCTTTCTTTTGCCGCTAATAACATATCCTTATATTTCTTACATTCTTCTTTTGATAATAAACTTTTATCTAGCCGATTTTCTACATCTTCTATATCTTCCATAGTTATATATGAACTTTTATATACTGGTATTGGCAATATTCCATCCATCATTGCATCACATAAATCATATCTACTTACTATCTTATTTGAAAACAATTCATTTGTATTTGGATTCGCCATATCTCTTTCATATGGTGTATTTCTATCTCTTACTGTGTATGCAGTCATCCCAAATATCTTAATGTCTTCATGTGTTTCTATCATTGCCTTTACTTGAGCTCCCCAGATTGGTGCACCCATATGATGAAATTCATCTATTATTAACATATCACATTCTATTTTTTTCAATTCTTCTTTACTTAATGACACTAAACTTTGATATGTTCTAAGTTCTAAATTCGGAAAATCTCTTTTAAAATCTAAGTTTGGATTGTTACTTATTATTTTTTCTATGTGCTCTATTATTCCATTTGAAGGTACTATATATACAATTTTTTTATCTTTATTATCATAAGCAAGTTGAAGGGCATTATATGACTTTCCTGTTCCTGTGGCGTGAACTATTCCAACAACATTTTCTCCTGATTCATATGCTTTTTTTACCTCTTTATAACACTTGACATTATGCTCATACAATCCTACTGTTTGAAATTCATCTTTATTCATCTTCTTCACCGCCATATGCGACTATATCCACAAAATCATGTCCATCTATTGTTTGTTCTATTATCAATACCCTATCATCTTTTCTTATTTCTACATTTGATTCTGTTTGTTCTTCTTCTACCTCTTTTATTCCTTCTTCTGTTAATACCTTAAATCCTATATTCGTTCTATCCATTACATCTAATAGGTTTCCGTTTTTATATTCTTCTGGAATGTACACCTCTATTACTTTTCCTTTTATTCTTTTCATTTCCTCTTCCCCCATTTGGCTTCATATATTAACATATTTTTCTTATTTTTTCAACTAAAAAGACACCATTTTGGTGTCTTAAAGAATTTATTCTTGTTCTTGCCATAAAGCTTTAAGAGTAATATCACTTGTAATTTTAGTATTAAAGTCAAACTTTTTACCATTCAACTGCCACTCCACAAATTTATATCCTTCTTTTGTTGGTACCGCAGGAACATTTATCTTGTTTCCCTCAACAATAGTTTGTGTTGGAACCTTACTACCACCTTCACCAGTATCAAATGTAATTGAAATTGTCTTAAGTGCTCTATATTTTGCTACTAAGGTTATATCACTACTTACCTTTGTATTGAAATCATATTTTTTACCATTTAGTTGCCATGCTTCAAAAACATAACCAGTTTTTGTTGGATTAGCAGGCTTAGTAACTAATTTACCTTCTTCAACAGTTTGAGGATTTACTTTAGTTCCTCCACCACTATTAAATGTTATATTAAATGATTTTGTATTAGATTTCCATACTGCTTTAAGTGTAATATTACTAACAACATTAGCGCTAAAGTCATATTTTTTACCATTCAACTGCCACTCTACAAAAGTATAACCTTTTTTAGTAGGCGTTGTAGGAATTTCTACCTTACCATCTTTTACAACAGTTTGACTATTTATTTTAGTTCCACCATCACTATCAAATGTAACTAAAAACTTATCTTCAGTATCATCATCCTTTTCCCAGATAGCTTTTAGAGTTATATCAGAAACTACTGGTGAATTAAAATCATATTTCTTACCGTTTAATTGCCATTCTTTTAAAGAGTAACCCTTCTTTGTAAAACCAGTTGGCTCAGTTAAAATACCACCTTTTTTAACTATAACTGGATCAACAAAACTTCCACCATCAGTATCAAAAGTAACCTTAAATCCATCACCATCATCTATACCGGCAGTCCATTTAGCAATCAAAGTTATATCACTACTTACTTTTGTATTAAAATCAAACAACTTATCATTATGATACCATCCAATAAATGTAGAACCTTCCTTCACAGGATCATCAGGTCTTTTTACATAACTTCCAGATTTAACTTTTTCACTTTTAACAGGAGTTATACCAGTAAATTTAACTGTATACTCCACTACTCTAGTAGATAAAACTACACCAGTTATAATCATTATTAATGAAAGGACTAATATACCTATACCAATTTTCTTTTTCATATTTATTTCTCCCTATTATTCTTATAATAATTATTTTAACATATTAATAATTATAGGTAAAGTATCAATAAGCTTAGGATTATATTTTGTTCCTGATTTTTTATTTGCTAACTCTATAATTTTATTATCATCTATACCAGGATTCTTACTTTGTATATCATACACCCAAATTGCAAGAGCTAAACATTGTGAATAAATCGGAATATTATCACCACTTATTCCATTAGGATATCCACTACCATCATAATTCTCATAATAATTAAATAGCAAATTAGTAGAAAGTTTAACAAGTTCATTATCCATATTTTGTGATAAGTAATTCTTAGCTATATAACTTGCATATACAGGATGCTTCTTTATAAGTTCAATCTCATCTTTAGTATAATAACCATTCTTACCCATTTCTTTAGGCAAAATGTATATACCAACATTGTATAAAATAGATGCATCTAATAATTTAGAAACAATATAATCTTCCAACTTATATTCAGGATAATCCATAATTACTTGTTTTAATATTATCTCAAAGTACTCTCTTACTTTTAATATACTTTTATTATTATCACTCTTGTAAGAATCAACCACCCTATTTATTATCTCTAAAAGTTCAGTATGTTGTGACAAAACCATACTATTTAAAGAAGAACTAGTCATATAAAGATTAATCAAATTCTTAGTTCTATATTTAATAATTTCCAAATTAAATGGTTTTTCTAATAAATCTGCAATATTATATTGATATACCTTTTGTCTAGTAGCCTTGTCCTCAGCACCACTAATAGTAATTACTGGTATTTTAGATAATACATTTTTTTCTTTTAAATATTCCAAAACCCCAAAACCATCAACAACAGGCATTAATATATCCAAAAATATACCTACTATATTTGCAAATCCGACTTCTTCAAATTTATCAATTGCTTCTTGTCCATTGGTAGCCATTAATATATCATATTCATCTTTAAAAGTCTTCTTTATTAAACTCCTAGTAATAGCATCATCATCAATTATAATTAAACTTTGTTTTACTCTATTAACTTGAGAAATCATATCATTTTGAACTTGTTTATCAAATTCAGGAAACTCATTAATTAGTTGTCCTAAAAGAGTTTTAATATAATCTGAGGTTTTTTCATTTAAACTAACATCAAGAGCGTTATAAAGTTTAAATATTACATCAGAAACTTTAAATGACATACCACTAAGTCTAGATTTTAATTGTTCAAATTCAGCATTATCCTCATTCTTTTCGTTTTTAAATGATGCTGATATAACTAATTTATTATCATCTGCGGTAAATATTTTAGAAAAATTAGTATACTTAACAAATCCATCATTATCTTTAGCTCTATAGTCAAAAATAATCTTACCGTTATTTTTTTCTATATTTTGAATAGATAAGTTATCAAAATAGTTATTAACATCATCAGGATGTATTAATGGTGTCATACTTTGCATAAAATCAAAAAATGTAGATGTAGTAACCACTTCACCATTACTAAACGAATAAACCTTATCATTAACAACATCAATAACATATACGTATTGAAATATTTTTAAAATTTCAGAACCAATAACATTATTCATCATTAACTCTCCAAATATGTATTTATAATTTGTTTCCACTTATCCTTAGCTTGTATTAAATCACTAAAATGTTCATTTACATAGTTAACATCATTTTCTTTACTCTTCATTTCATGATCATATGCAATTTGTGCAAAAGGTACTATTCCAAGTGTTCTACAATTACTTTTAAGTGCATGAACTGCAATTGCGTAATTAGGCATATCCGAATTATTTTTAAAATTCTCTAATTCAACAAGTTGTCCATCCATTCCATCATAGAAGTCTTTAATTATCTCATCAAAAGTTTCCATATCACCTAAATAAGATAATGCTGCATCAATATCTACTCCATTACTTTTTAAAAATTCTACTTTGTTATTCATAGTTTTTATCCCTCTTTCCAAAATATTTGTTAATTAATTTATTTAATTCACTTGTACTTATCGGTTTAGATAAATACTCATCAAATCCTTCATTAATATACATTTCTCTCATTCCAGTAATAGCATTAGCAGTTAATGCAACTACAGGTGGGATTGTGTATCCATCAAGTTTCTTTAATATATGAAGAACTTCTATTCCATCCATGCCAGGCATCATATGATCTAAGAAAATTATATCATACTTATCACCTTTTTTAATAGAATCCACACATTCCTTACCACCACTCATACTAGTAATTGTAAATTTATAAGGTTGAAGAAGTTTTTCAGCAACTTTTAAATTTAATTTATTATCATCAACAAGTAAAGCATGATAATTAGAGCAATCTATATATTCTAATTCGTTACCCTTTTCTCTTTTTTCTAGTATATTTCCTAGTTTTTCATGATTACCAATCTTTTGTATAATATCAACATAGAAAGTTGTGCCAGCCCCATACTCACTTTCAAACCAAATCTTTCCATCTAAAAGTGTTACAAGCCTTTTAGTAATTGCAAGTCCAAGTCCAGTTCCCTCTATTTCATTATCAGTAGCGCTATCAAGCCTTGCAAACTTTTCAAATAATTTACCAAAGTCTTCTTTTTTAATCCCATATCCAGTATCTGATATTTTAAAATGAAGAAGTGCATTATTACCAAGTATTTCGTGCTTAACATCTAATTCAATCTTACCCACTTCAGTATATTTAACAGAATTACTAAGTATATTTAGAAGAATTTGAAATACTTTTGTTTTATCACCAATCAGTTCTGCAGGAATATTAGGATCAACATCAGTAACAAACTTAATTTCATCTTTATTTATTCTAGCCTCAATAATACTAGAAAGTTCTAATATTATGCTACCTAAGCTATATGGTTTATTCTCTATTCTTTCCTCTCCAGTTTCAATTTTAGATATATCAAGTATATTGTTTATTATCTCCAAAAGATTAGTTCCTGCCATATATATATGACCGACATCTTTTTTCGCAGTTTCAATATCAAATTTAGCCTCATTCATTATTCCTTCACTGAATCCAATAATTGCATTCATAGGAGTTCTAATTTCATGTGACATATTAGATAAAAAGTCTGATTTAGCTTTATTTGAATCCTCAGCTTTTTTCTTTGCCTCTTCCAATTCTCTAATTAAATAAAGATCAGGATTTTCAAATATAAAATATAAGATATACATATCAAGTACAAAACTGGAAGTAATTATTAATAACTGGGGAAACATAAGCTGTACTACCATAGATAAAGCTGTTTGTATTATTCCTATTATAAGAGGCATTTTGTTTCCCTTAATTAATCTTCCTTTTTTCCTAACAACACCAATTGAAAACAAAACAACCGCAAATATTCCAACTATATATAAATAATATAATGCAGGGCCAGAAATATAGGCATACTCTTCAGTAATAACATTATTAAATTTGAAAAACATAGAAGAAACAATTGCTACTAAATAAACAATAAATATATATAGTATAGATTTATTGCCTTTTATATATTTAACAAAATCTTTCTCTTCATATAAATAACCAATTGAAGTAATATAATAGCAACAACTAATTATCCATGATATAGTTAGAAGTCCATTAATTCTAACCATATTCTTAGAAAGTATAGTATTTGCTCCATCAGTATATAAAATAACCACCGCGGATATTTCACTTGCTATAACAAAAACAAGAAGAACAAGAAGTATTTTAAAGAACTTGTTATCAATACCAGTCTGCTTAGATTTATAAAAATATACTCCAAGTAGTAATAAAGCAAATAAAAATCCACCAATAGATACAAGTATAGATCCTAACATATTACTACTCCCCCCTATCCTTCTTAAAATATTTTTGCAACAATTTATTAAGTGTCTTTATATTAATAGGTTTAGATATATAATCATCGAACCCCTCTTTTAAATACTTTTCTTCCACTTCAGTTACAACATTCGCAGTCATTGCTACTATAGGAGTTTTGTTTCCCATCTTTTTAAGAATTTTAATAGTGCCAATACCATCTAAATTAGGCATTAAATGATCAAGAAAAATTAAATCATATTTATTGCCATCTTTTATCTTTGAAATACATTCTTCGCCACTAGTAGCTTCTTCTATTTGAAGATTGTATGAAGAAAGTAATCTAGATGCAACTTTTAAATTCATTTTATTATCATCGACAATCAAAACTTTATAATTTGAACAATCAAAATAAAAATTTTCTTTATGAGTAAGACTATATTCATCTGTAATAGAAACATTTCCAAGCTTACTCTTATCTACTACTTCTTGTGTTAGTGTTATATAAAAAGTTGTTCCTATTCCATATTCACTCTCAAATTTAATATCTCCACTCAACATTTGAACTAAATCCTTTACAACAACAAGACCAAGTCCAACACCACTAGCATTTTCTTCCATAGCAATTGTTGAAGAGAAAACATTAAATATCTTATTAAAATCTTCACTTTTAATTCCAAGACCAGTATCAGATATTTTAAAAGTCAAATTAGCCTTATTATCCTTTACATTAGATTTTATAGATAGTTTAATCTCACCAGCTTTAGTATGTTGTGCAGAATTATTTAAAATATTAGAAAGTATTCTATATATTTTTACCTTATCTCCAAACATCTTAGTTGGTATATTAGGATCAACATCAACTACATATTTAACATCATTAGTATTAATTCTAGAATAGATAAAACTATTTAATTCAAAAAGTATATCTTTAATAGAATATTCAACATTATCAATCTTTTCCTTACCAGAATCTATTCTAGATAAATCAAGTATATTGTTAATTATCTCAAGAAGTGTATTAGCAGCCTTATCAATACTCTCTATATCTTTTTTCATAGAGGCTTCTTGTAAATCTTTTGTATTTAATAAAGATTCACTAAATCCCATTATTGTATTCATAGGAGTTCTAATCTCATGAGACATCTTAGATAAAAATGCCGTTTTTGCTCTATCAGCTTCTTCAGCTTCGCGTTTAGCAACCTCAAGTTCAGAAACAAGTTTAATATCTTGACTTTCTAAAGTAAAATACATAGATGTCATACAAAATGCAAACAAATATGATAAATCATTTATATCAGCATATAGATATTGTACAATTGACATAATTGAATAAAATATCAAAAATAATATTACAGGAACCCTTTTAACTGCATTATCACGACTTATATCTTTCAAAAGCACAAAAAGCATATATACGCCAACAAACACAAATATGACATACAATGAATAAACTGCGGGTCCCCCAATAACATAAAATTGATTATCAGAACCAGACGTAAATTTAATTTCTAAGAAACATGAAATTAAAAACATAATGGTTGCGAAAACAATAAGCATAAGCATTTTCTTTTCCTGAAAAAAATCAAGGGGATTATCATACTTTTTATCAACAGACAAACTCTTAACATATCCAATGATAACAACAAACCAAACAACATCACCTAAAATATATAATCTACACAAAAACTCATTTATTATAGGGATCTTATCTCTAATTGACATAGTATAAACGCAAACAAGTTCTAACACTAACAAAACCATTGTAGTAATAAGTAAAAATCTATAAATACTATTTTCAAGACTCTTATATTTTTTCTTTGTAAAATATATAGCTGCAATAAAAGTAATAAATACCATTCCAGATAAAGTTAAACCAATACTATTAAGCACAATCGACACCTACCTTATTCTATACTAGAATAATTGTATCAAATTTCTATTAAAAAGTCTTTAATTTTAATTAAAAAGTAATAAATTATTTATAAAAAAAGATGAAACAAAGTTTCATCTTTACTAAGTATTATTATTCATCATCGTCATCAAAGAAATCATCAAAGAATCTATCTTCTCTAACTTCTTCATCAAGAGATATAGTAGGAACATTCTTCTTAACAGGTTCATCTTTTGGTTTAACCTCTTCTTTTACGACTTTAGGTTCAACTCTAGGTTTCTCTTCTTCAATCCTAGAAGGTTGTCTTAATTTTTCATTGATTCTTTCTTCTAATTTATTAATATCCATTGTAGATGATGTAGCCTTTTCCTTTTCAGGTTTAACTGGTTTTACATCTTTAACTGGCTTATTAGCTTCAGCTTTTTCTTCTTCCTCTAAAGCAGCAATTTTAGCATCTATTTTCTTAACTAAATCATCAATGTTAATTCCACCATTAGAGCCACCTGTTGGCCTAGATTGAGGCATTGGTCTATCTTGTTGACCAAACATAGGAGGCATGCCAGGGAATCCAGCACCAAATCCCCCTCCAGCAGGCATTCCACTTTCAGACATCATACTTTTAAGTTTTTCTTGTCTTCTAGTATTTACATAATCCTTAATATTAAATACCTTAACTTCTCTCTTTTCTCTTTCGGGATAAATAGCTTTCGGATAAGACTTACCAAATTTAGGTTTCATTTTAAAATACGGAGTAAATTTAGTTTTAAATGGTTGCATACGAATTCTAAGTATAATAACCTCAAATTGTTTCATACGTTGTAGGTCTGAAACAGTAACAAGTGGTGTTGAAGCAGTTTTATCATCCTTCTTAGACTTAACCTCACCACACATCTTACTAATTTCTTCCAAAGCTTTTAACTCAGTAGTAATAAGATAAATTATATTACCACAGTTACCACGAATTGTTTCAGCATTTTCTTTACCATAAACTTGATCAAGTTGTGCAAAGTTCTGGATAATCATAGTAAATCTAATACGTCTAGAACGCGCTGCAGTAATCATAGTAGTAATATCTTTTAAAGGTGGCATATTTGCAAACTCATCTAGCAAGAAATTAGTTCTTACAGGAAGTTTACCACCATGTTTCTGAGCAACTGAAATTAATGTTTCATAACATTGTTTCAATAATATAGTAACTAAAGAATGGTAAGTTTTCTTCTCATCTTGAATAACTATAAATAATGCAGTTGGTTTTTCACCAATTTCTTCAAGATTTACATCATTATATGCAAGCATCTCAGATAAATTTTCACGAGAAGCAAATAACTTTATCTTTTGCTTAAATACTGCAATAATAGAACCTTTTGTTTCATTAGGAGCCATTATTGTACCTGAAGCATTAACATATGCAGGAGATGCAGGATCCTTAAAACTAAAATATTCTTTAGCATATGTAGAACCGCCACATTTTTCTTCTCCTACTGTAGTCATTAAACTAATAGTATTTATATTTACCTCTTCTGGTTTAGCATCTTCAAACATACCAAGTGATAAACCAGAAAAATAATCGGCAGAAGTTTTTTCCCAGAATGGATCAGCATTTCCACTATTTTCTTCGTACAAAATATTAGCAGCCAAGTCATCTAGAAGCTCTATTGCCTTATCTTGATTACCAGATTTATACATATTATATGGAAGTGATAATGGATTCCATGCATTACCCTGTTGAGGATCACGGAAGTTTAATAGTAATATATTATATCCCTTATCTTTTAACATATTAGCAGTAGCTTCGTAAATTTCACCCTTAGGGTCAGTAATAATCATAGATTCCTTATGTTTAGCTAAGAGTTCTACAGTTGGAAAAATTACAGTTTGAGTTTTACCAGAACCAGTAGCACCAATAACTAAGTTATGATATTCACCATCATCAACCCATATTTCATTATCTTTTAATATTAAAGGAACCCCCGCAACAGAAGAATTAGGATCTGACGGATTAACATATTTTAATTCCTTCTTCATCTCTTTTTCTTTTGCCCATCTAGAATATCCTTTATCTTTCTTGTTAGTAGTAAATCCAAATCCTTCATCTCTTTCAAAAAAATATGAGCTCACAGTAGCAAATATTCCACCAAGAAACAATATATAAAATAATAATGTAGTAAATAAATATTGCGGTCCAAATGCTGGAAAAGGATTAAGTCCATAAAAATGGCCTTCATTTAACAAAACAGGAATGTTTAAAACTCCTATTGCTACAACATATAAAAGGAATATAGCAAATAAAACAAATATCAATACATCCTGTGCATCTGCCCTAAATTTAAGTTTCATAAACATCCCTCTTCCTAACTATATTCTATTATTACGATTTGCTTTTTTTCTTAAGATTATTATAACAATAAATAGAGAAATTGCAATACATAAAACAACTATCAAAATAGTTCTAATGTTACTAAATAATTTTTCTTTAGATAAATTGTTATTAGACTTATTACTATATGATGCATCCTTATAAAGCTTTATAGATACGTTTTTAGTTTTAGCATTAGATTTAGTAATATTCCAAATGTATTCATTTCCTTCAGTAGAATCTGCAGTAGAATCCACAACTTTATGATTGGTTTTAATCTTTACAGATATATTATTTAAATATGGATACTGACTAAATATACTAGAAAAATCAAGTGCAGAAACTGCATAAAATTCACCTGAAGTTCTTGCAGAAAAATGTGTAACAAAAGAATTTGCTATGTTTGAGTTTGTATAATCATTTATGTTAAAAGCATAAGAATACTTCATACCCATCTTGTTTGACTCATCAATTTTCTTTTTATTATATATTTGTTCAGTATTAAGATTATTTTTAAATGCATATTCATCATTCAAATTTTGAAAATTTATCATCTGTTTATATGTATATTTTTCTGACGAATCAGAGGAAACAGAATCAGGAGGATAAAATGCATTTATTTTTTTTGAATCAGTTTCATAAAATTCCATATTTTCGGTTACTACATCATCATTAATATTGATTTCATAATTAACTGTACACCCACAAAGATTAATTAAGATTATAATCAAAACTAAGATTAAATATTTCTTTTTCATAATTATCACCCTTTCGGAATAGTTCTATATATGTATTGATCCATATCGATACTTGAACCAGAAGGATCACGAAGTTCAAAGTGTAAATGAGGTCCAGTAGCTTGTCCAGTATTACCCATTTTTCCTAACAGTTGACCTTTTTTAACAACTGCACCCGGTTTAATTGCGGAATCTATTTCACTAAAATGAGCATACAAATAGGTATAGCGTTTATATTCACCATCCGTAATTTCAATCCAAACTTGTTTACCTGGACTTCCACTTTTATATGGAGTTCCTGTTTTTTGACCAGCACCAGGGCTATAACCATTATAGTTTTCATTATACATTCTTACAACTTTACCATCATGGGCAGAAACAATTATATATTTAAAGCAATTAGTTCCACCCTTTTTACAAGAAATATCTACAGCGCCATGCCAACTTCCATTATCTTTTCTATAACCACGATATCCAGCAGTAACGTATAAATCAGAATCTATATTTGCAATAGGAAATATTGATTCTGCAAAAAGAGCATCATCACCAAGTCTAACTTGACTTCCTGAAATTTGACAAGTTCCACCAGATGAAACAATAGTAGCATAATCATTAGAGGTAGGTGCAACAGCATCTTTTGTAATAAAAATATCTATACGTTGATGGGTTCTATCTCCCCTTACACTTTGTTCCCACTGACAGGCACCACAACTATCCAAAACAATTGCATCATAAACTTTTCCATCAATATTTAAAACCATTGTATCAAAAAAATTATAATATGTTATGTAAGGATACCTAGTATGATTAGGTATTTTATCCTTAGCATTTGTGTAACCACAAACATTTTTACTATCAATACATTTATTAGTGGCGGTAGCAATAACAAGATATTTTTTACCATCTTTTTCATAAAAATAAAACCCTTTTTCATCAGTAGTAAGATCGGAGACAGGAACACCAGAATGTAATGCTTCTCCAGTGTAAGTGGTAACCCTAACTTCCTCACCACCAATAGTACAAGTTGCACCACTACCTGTGGATAATTCCGCATAATATAAATATATAAAATGAACTACCTCTTTACGCTTTTCATCATATTGATTTTTAGAAAGGTTATCAAAGTATTCACTATAGTAATCTTCTACAAAGTCGCTATACAACCATTGAAAAAACTTACTACCAGTGTTTTTGGGATCATCATAACTTCCTTCCGAAACATCCGAATTACTTTCGCTAATAGCTTGAGCAACCTTTTTTATGTATTTTTGCATTTTTCTCTTTGAGGTGCCTTTAATTTTATCAGTAGGAGCATCATCACAAGTGCCTTTTTCTACTTCTTCATCAGTACAAGAATAATCTCCATCTTTACCATAAGCATCATTATCTTTATATCCAGTAAGAACAGCAACAACCATTTCTTTATTAACGCTTCCATATTTATCTACGTTTGAATAAAAAGCATCATATTCTTTATCAACAGAAGTTCCAACTGCAACATCTTCATATCCTTTTAAAAAAGTTAAACCATCTGCAAATTTGCTACATAATCCTAGCAATAATATCATAAAGAAAAATATAACTGTTATAGCTGGAGCAACATACATAAGTATCTTTTTCTTTATCTCACGCGTAACAAGAATATTAACCAGTTTTTTAGTACCTGCCGCAATTGCAGAGCCTGGATTGGATGCGGCTGCAGCCGCATCCATTGCAGGTTTTCCTTTTTTTGAATCTAAAATTTTGTCTACAGCCAATCCAGACCCTGGAGCCACAGTATCAGCAACACCCTTAGCTGCTTTTTTAAAAGCAGTTGTATTTAGTTTTGATTTTATATCATTTATTTTTTCTTTTGCCTCATTAATTTTATCTTTAGGAGCATTAACTTTATCCTGAATTGCTTTCTTTTTTGCATCCATTTGTGCTTTTTTCTGCTTTACAGAGTCAGGAAGTTTATCATTAATTTTTCCTTTTAACGCATCCTTTTTATCATCAATTTTGTCTTTTGCTTTTGCTTTAGCAACATCTACTTTACTACCAATCTTATCATGTATCTTATCATTAATAGCATTTTTAGCCATGCCAGTTAATCCACCAGCATTTTGATAATCATGTCTCAATTGATTAGCCTTTGATATACCAGATGATAATTTAGACCCAAATGATTGCTTAGAACTAGACTTATCTACAGCATCATTAGTATTAACATTATTTTCATCCATATATATCACCACCTTACATCAAAACAAAATCTATTTATCTTATTTTAATCCTATAGTCCTCCGCCACTTCCAAATGAAGATAATTCTTCTGGAGTAACTACAACACTCATTCTCATTCTTCTGTTACCGCATACAAACAATGCTTCGCCCTGAGAATATTGTTTAATACTTTCTGCCTCATTATCATTTAAATCAATTAGTTTGCTTAAATCCTCAACAGCTTGTTTTTTTAGTCCCATTACTAAGTAGTAAGAAGCATTATCAAATATTGCTTTACCTTGCATTAATACCTCAGGAGCAGCAAAATCACTAGGTTGTTGAGTAATTATAATTGAACCAGTATTATATTTTCTAGCACGTCTTTGTACTTGTGCTAAGAAATCAGCACCAAGTGCATTATGATCTCCTAAAAGAACATGAGCTTCATCTATCATAAATACAGTATCAACATCTTTATCTAAACATAATCCCCAAGCATATTTTAATATATTGAAGAACAATGCATTCTTGATATTAGATTCAGTGTTCATTAATTCCTTTATATTAAATACTATAAAATCACTATCATGTTGAATAGTTGTATGTCCGTTAAAATAATATTTAAGTTCATTAGTAAATGGTCTGATCTTTAATTCTAGTCTTTCCATTATATCTCTTTCATGAGTATGTTCTGGCATACTCATTAATATTGCCTTAATAGTTTCGTATACATCAGAGAAAGTTGGATAATCATTTGGTCCATAATTATAAAAATCTTTATCAAAATCTATTCCAAATCTCTTATATGTTGCTTGTACAACCTCAGTAAATAAAGTCAATACATCCTCTTCAATTGACGGATCATAATACTTCATAAATGCTTTTAAAAATTGTAGGGTTCTAGTTAATACTGTATAACCAAGCCCTTGTTTAATCTCATCTTCATCAGCATCTATTACTATTTGTAGTGGATTTATCATACCATATTCTCCACCTTTACCAAGGTCAATAGTATCTCCACCATAAGTTCTAGCCATCTCGCCTATTTCATCTTCAGGGTCAATTGCAACTATCTGACATCCATTTCTAATATGTCCACGAAGTAATAATTTAGCTGCGGTTGATTTACCGGAACCAGATGTACCAAGTAAAATCATGTTAGCATTATTTCTATTATTTTCTTTTTTAATTTTATATAAGAATTGATTAAATAATATAACGCCACCAGAGAAATCAACACCTAAAAGTGTAGATAATCCAGGATCTTTAATACTATCAAATATAAATGGATACATTGCAGCCATTGTAATAGATGGAATTGGAGTACCAATTCTATCTTCAATATCTTGTTTAGGGAATATTGGTAAAATAGATTTTAACACTTTTTCTTGTTCAAATCTAAGTGAAACAGCTCTTAACTCCATTGCATCCAAGTAGTTTTTAACATTAGTTTTCTTCATTTCAAGTTCTTCTTTAGTATTAGCAGTTATCATAATATGCATTTGAAAATCAAAGATTCTAGATTGACTAGATGCAAGCATAGAAACAAAATATTCTAGTGATTCATAGTCAATTCTGATACGCTCCTGTATAGTTCTATCTTTTTCATTTTGATAATTTGCTTTTAACTCTGCAATTTGTTTATTAAGCATCTTAGAAATCGTAGAAAAAGGTACAGGAATATGTTTAATTACAACCTTAATGCCAGCCATTGTAGTAAGAGTAGATAAATATCCTGGTGATATGAACTTCGGATATGAAACGACTGTTAGTAATGTTGCATATTTATCACTAATAAAGAAATCGCTTGGATTAAATTGTAATCCTTTAGGCGCAATTTGTGATTTAAATTTCATTTTACTCATAGTGCCACCACCGTTCCAAATTCTGTTGTAACTCCACCATTTAAGAAGTTATCAAGAACTACTCTAAGATCTTCATTAGTTGTTTGACTTGCGACAAGACCACATCCAGAAAGACCATTTATAAGTAGTCTAACTTTTTTTTGCATAAGATCAGGATTTTTTTCTTTAAATAGAATATAGTATTCAGTATCAACGACATTATTGTTAATAAAATTATTTCCTTTATTTATATCCTCCATAATCAATTTTCTTATTGCAGGTTGTTGTGTTTCATTATATAAAAGTTGAAGTTGTGACAAATAAACTGTTATATCAACTGGTCTATCTGCACATACCAACCAGAATTCAAAATCTAATTGATTATAAAAATTCTTCAACCCAGTCATTATATTTGCTTGAGATTGCTCATCAAGTATAAATATATTACGTGGCATAACTTTTACGCCAGTAACAACCAACTTGTTTTCTAACAAAATCGTACCATTTACTATATCTCTAACTGGTACCCAATCTTCAGTATACTTACTACTCATCTTCTTTGCCATCTAGACAACACCAACCCTTCCATACATATCTTCTTCTATCTACGAAAAAGAAATTATAAATATTTCCTATAACAACCATTATATTATGTTGATTTGGCACTGGGAGTACCAGAAACCCAGTTACCAAAACAGGTGACAGAACACCAAGTGCCACCGGTAAAGATGACATATCATTTTGAAAAATTAAAAGCAATATAAAAGTTGCAAAAATTCCAGTTCCAAAAACAATCAAATCAACTGGTCTAAAAAAACCAAATATAAGTTTTCCCCTATTAGCATTAGCAGGAATTAAATAACCATTCATCTATTATCACATCTCCTAATTATACTTTTTTTAATTACGCTCTAAAATCTTTTTTATCGTTTTTATAATCCTTTCGATCTTCTTTTAACATATCTCTTGCAGTATCCGCATCTTTTTCATCGTATGGATTACCAATACCACCTCGTAAAGTTTCTTTATAAAGTTCTTTATCCTCTCTAATTCTTTTTCTATCTGCTTTTAGTTTATCAGCATTATCATCTCCACCATAAACTGCAGAATCTATAGAATGGCGAATATCAGAAGGAATATTAGATATATCAGTTGCCTTACCTTTAATCCATTGCGTAGATGGAAGATCATTAATTTTACCCTTAACAGTGGAAGCAGTAGCATCTATATTTTTTCTAAGTCTTGTAGCAGCAATATAAGCATTGCCATGAACTTTGTTTTCTTGCATAAAACCAGGTTTCAAACCAATTTGTTTTGCAAGAGAGTTAGCACTTTCATATGCTGAATTGGCAGTACCAGCCTTTTTTCTTGCATTAGTTAAAGCTGATGCATCAATTTTACCATTGGCATAATCCGCTTCAGCAATTGCCAACGCATCATCTGCATCCACTTTAGCTTTTTTCAATTCATCTAACTTTTTCTTACTTAATCCAGTGTGTTTCATAACAGAACGTTGCATTGCTTGATTTTGAAGTTTACCTTTAATACCACCTGGCGTTTTACCAAGTAATTTAGCTTGTTCATCTCTAACTTGTGCAAATGCTTGTCCAGGTTTTCCCGCTAATCCAGAACTTGCTCCAGTCATAATACCTGAAAGTCCACCTGCAAGTCCACCAGTGGCAACACCACCTGCAAATCCAGCAGCAGCACCAGCTATACCAGCCAAAGCTTTGCCCATAAAGCCACCACTACCTCCTCCATTATCTTTAATACCTAAAGCATCTTTGATAAATTTTGGCGCCATTTTAGCAAATTGAAATAATCCAATTACCAAGAATACTTGAACATACAAATAAGATAAACCTGAAAAATTATTGTATGCTGCCTTATCAAAAAGTTCTTGTTTAAACAATGCACTTGCTAAAAGTAAAACCAAATAAACGGTTCCTAATTTTACAAACAAATCAATGTAAGTAGATATCAAAGTTTTTGACCAAGCAGCAAACGAGCCATCCTTTGATGCCTTTGGATCAATATAAGTCATTATCGGAACAGGAGCTATAACCTCTAAAACCAATAACTTAAAGCATCTTACAGCAACATCAATACAAATACCCGCCATAATAACGATTAATAGTATACCAGTAACAGTAGTAAAAGGCCACATATATTGATATGCATATGTATCATTACCAGCCTCATTCAATACAGAATTATAAAATTTACTAAAACTATCTATGCCAGTAGATTCAAGACCTTTATCCGAAATTGTAGTAGATTTTCCAGTGAAATATTCGCTGCAATTTGAAGCTTTAGATTGATCATAATTTTTACTGTCTTCATTGCAAACACTCGGATAGTAAAAACTTTTAAGCATAGAAAGTGCAAGTTCTTTTCCATTGTCTTTAGCATTAACACTACCTGATGCATTTGTATCATCAATAGCTTGTCCTAATATAATCCTAGGAAGTGTTTTAACAACGCCATCTTGTAAAATTACTAAAACAGTTCTATTTTGAGAATCACCTGGGACAGGATTAAAAAACACGATTGGAAAAGCAATTAACATTATAATCATTGCAACTACTCTACCAATAAGTTTACCAACTCCTTGTTCCTTATCGGTCATAGCATCCGGAGATACCAAATACTTTAAGAAAGAAAAAGTAAGTTTAAAAGCCATAAAGACTCCTAAAATAATATAAATTCTAGTGTATATTTGTTTAGCAAAATCAGCACTAAGCATAAGACTTGATAAGTTAAACACACCTTCTAACATCCAACTAAGTAGTGAGAAGACAACAACATCTATACTGGCTAAAAATTGCCTTATAAATTTAAAAAAGAAATTCACATTATTAAAAGTTAATATCATATATATATATTCCTCCAATACAATTACTTAATGCAGTTAGCAGCACCATTAATACCAGAATACGTATTAAGCCAATCAATAATCAAGTCTATTAAAAATGGAATAAAAAATATTACTATTGCTGCAATACCCCTTTTTATTGCCTTAGAAACAGCTTTTGGCATTGCCTCTTTATCATTCGATATAACAACCTGCCCAAAGTCTACAGCAATTAAAACAATTAATAATATCGGTACCACAATTCTGACAACATTAAGTACAATATCAATAACTCTTTTTAAATCTTCATCAATCAAACCTTCACAAGTGTTTTGAACAGGATTATCATCAGGCATACTAATATTTGCAGAGTTTTGCATATTACTAATAATCTCTTCAATGTTTTTGTTTGTGTTTTCTGCTTGTTCTTGTGCTTTATCTTTTTGAGCTTTGTTGGCAGAAGGATCTTTTGAAACAACGGTATTCCAATTATTTATCGCTTCTTGTAAATCTTTAAATTGTTCAGTATCACAAAAAGCTTTATTTTTATTATTTTTTACATACTTATCAATTTGATTAGCTTTAGATGCGTATTCATCATCATATACAGTAGCAGTTTTCAAATCATTAGCCATTTGATACACACCGGCAAACCCCGCATCATTAGAGGCATGAATACAAGGCCCATTATTAGTTGTATAGACATATGAAATTGTCTTTTTACTCTTTTGCTCATTTAAAGTAATTGCTTCGGTATAAATTTTTTTATCATTTGAAATATTTAATTTTTTTCTACAATCCTCAGCAGTTGCTGCAACATATGTTTTTCTACTATAGATTCTATCATTAGAAAAGCTAACATCACTGCAAACAAGAACTTTTTCTGGACAATACAAAGTAGAAGCATCAGAAGAAAGAACAGTCATTTCTTTCAATGAATTTCCAAATGAATTAGCATCATACCTAAAACCAGAATAATATAGAAAGGCAGAATCATCATAGCTAACAACAATTTTATTTTTTGTTGTTCTATCATCATAAGTACAAAATTTATCACTTTTCATTAGCTTTGCCTGTGTAGCTTGAGCTGCAGCCATTGCATTAACTTTATCAACCCCTAAACAGACAAATGTAATTAGAAATAAAAATACTAATTTAAATAATATATTTCTTCTATTAAATTTCATAAAAAACGCCTCATTTCTTAGTTTAATGCTTATACAAACATTATAACATAAAAATAACAATAGAAAAAGCAATATTTTCTATT
>ERZ1023839.162-NODE-162-length-21276-cov-11.301918_pt1 | contig 21276 bp, 15 predicted proteins | sample MGYA00380383_ERZ1023839 | MGnify/ENA primary metagenome ERZ1023839 (study PRJEB33179, sample SAMN07449065) | human gut metagenome | biome: Human-gut; feature: Human associated habitat; material: Faeces | host: Homo sapiens | place: India:Kasaragod | collected... | reverse complement strand
ATTATGAAGAAATTAACATTAATATTAGCAGCAATGGTATTAACAGCAAGTCAGGCTTTTGGCCAGTGTGGTAAGTGTGGATACGAAGTAAAGGCAGAAAATGCCTATACTAATTATAACGTTCGTTATGCGAGCAATCCGATGGATGCCAAGCATTATACAACCGAGCGTCTCCGCAGTGAGTTCGCTATTGAGAAGGTGTTCGCTCCAGGTGAGGTAAACTGGACCTACACCATGTTCGACCGTTTCCTCATCGGTGGTGCAGAGCCAACAACCGCTCCTTTGAAGCTTACTTCTATCGCTCCGCTTTATACCGATAAGCCAAACGATCAGAAGAATCTGCTCGACAACCGTGAGTTGGGTATCATCAATATCGGTGGCGAGGGAACTGTTACCGTAGATGGCAAGAAATATACACTTGCTTTCCAGGAGGCTCTCTATGTAGGTCGTGGTGCCAAGAGCATCGAAGTAAGCAGTAAGGATGCTGCCAAGCCTGCTAAGTTCTATATGAACAGCGCCTGCGCTCATCAGACCTATCCTACCAAGAAGGTAACCCTGAAGGATGCCAACAACATCAAGGCGGGTAGCCTGAAGGAGAGCAACGACCGTGTGATCCACCAGTTGATCATCGATGGCGTGGCAGGTGTCCGTACCTGCCAGCTGCAGATGGGTGTTACCGAGTTGAAGGAGGGTTCTGTTTGGAACACTATGCCTGCTCATACTCACCTCCGCCGTATGGAGACTTACCTTTATTATAATGTACCAGAAGGTCAGAAGATTCTCCATGTAATGGGTGAACCACAGGAGACACGTCCTATCTGGTTGAACAATGAGCAGGCTGTCATTGCTCCTGAATGGTCTATCCACTGCGCTGCAGGTACCAGCAACTATACCTTTATCTGGGGTATGGCGGGTGAGAACCTCATCTACAATGATATGCAGGTGGTAAAGATTCCTACATTAGAATAACAAAACAAAACGCTTAAAAACTGAGACAAATGAGTCCTATTTCAACAAGTAAAATGTCCAACTTCCGTTGGGTAATCTGTGCGTTGCTTTTTATTGCCACCACAGTCAATTATATGGACCGTCAGGTTCTGTCATTAACATGGAAAGACTTCATCGCTCCAGAATTCCACTGGACTGATGACGACTACGGTACGATTACCGGTCTTTTCTCTATCTTCTATGCCATCGCCAACCTCTTCGCAGGTAAGTTCGTGGATTGGATGGGTACCAAGAAAGGTTATCTCATCGCCATCTTCGTATGGTCAACCGGTGCTGTGATGCACGCAGGTTGCGGTTGGGTAGCTATGCAGATCGAGGGTTACGATTCTATCGAGGCACTCCGCCTGGTACAGGCTGGCAGTGATGCAGCTGTAGCTATCGCCACCATCAGTGTATGGTTGTTCCTCTCTTGCCGCTTGATTCTTGCTGTGGGTGAGGCTGGTAACTTCCCTGCAGCCATCAAGGTAACCGCTGAGTATTTCCCAAAGAAAGACCGTGCGTTCTCTACTGCCATCTTCAATAGTGGTGCATCTGTAGGTGCCTTGGCAGCACCAGCTACTATTCCTTTGTTGGCTCGCAGCATGGGCTGGGAGTGGGCTTTCATCATCATCGGTGTGCTCGGTTATGTATGGATGGGCCTCTGGATGTGGCTTTATGAGAAACCATCCAAGAGTAAGCATGTAAACAAGGCTGAGCTTACTTACATTGAGCAGGATGAAGACCTTGATAAGGTTGAGGCTGAGAAAGCTGAGACTGCTGAGGCAGCTGAGGAGAAGACTATCGGCTTCCTGAAGTGCTTCAGCTATCGCCAGACCTGGTCATTCATCGTAGGTAAGTTGATGACTGATGGTGTATGGTGGTTCTTCCTCTTCTGGGCCCCAGCTTACTTCTCTGATCAGTATGGTTACTCTTCAGACTCTGGTATGGGTATTGCCCTCATCTTCACTCTTTATGCGATTGTTACGGTATTGAGTATTGGTGGCGGTTATTTGCCAACCTATTTTGTAGATAAGAAGGGTATGAATCCATATATCGGTAGAATGCGTGCGATGTTGATTTTCGCTTGCTTCCCATTGCTCGGTCTGATTGCTCAGCCTATGGGTGAGTACAGTGCATGGTGGCCAGCTGTCATCATTGGTTTGCTCGGTGCAGGTCATCAGGCTTGGTCTGCCAACCTATATTCTACCATCGGTGATATGTTCCCTAAGTCAACTGTGGCTACCATCACTGGTATCGGTGCCATGGCGGGTGGTATCGGTTCTTTCCTCATCAACAAGGGTTCCGGTATGCTCTTCACCTATGCAGAGGGTCAGGGTTCTGCCTTCACCTTCATGGGCTTCGATGGCAAGCCAGGTGCTTACATGATTGTATTCTGCATCTGCAGCGTGGCTTACCTCGTTGGCTGGTGTATCATGAAGGCTTTGGTGCCTAAGTACAAGCCTATCGTCGTAGAATAATTGATGGTTGACGGTTGGTCGTCAACCGTTAAGATGAAATGAGTACTAGTTCAATTGAAATTTAATGATAGAAGCGCAACAGACTATTTGCCTGTTGCGCTTTTTCTTTGTTTTTATAGGTCATTGGGTATTTTTTGGCCCTAAAATACGCAAGAATAAATAAATTGGTTTAAAATATTTGCACGTATGATTTTTTTTTGTAACTTTGCACAAAACTTAGTATATTACTTAAACTTAAAAAATAATGAAGAAAGCAGTTGTGGTTATAGCTTTACTCAGCCAGGCTCTGGGCTTGACTTATGCCGACGATCAGACTGGGACAAGGGGTATCGGACAGTATCCGGGACGCCCATCTCAGTTTACGGCTCCTCAAATGGTGAAGGATGATACCTATAGGAACATCGCCTTGAACCGTATGGTATATACTTCCTCGAATGCCGATTTCAATCTTACAGGTCATCTGGTAACAGATGGTATCATCACCAGCAAGGCTCCTTCCTTCCTGAGTGTAAGAACGAATGAAGGCGAGTTGTCCAACCGTGACAAGGAGAAGATGATCGATGGCAACACGGTCACCAGTCAGTATATCAAGGGCGAGAAGGCTTTTGCTGAGTTCAATTGGGAAGCCATGAAGGTAAACCTCAGAAACCTGAAGTTTACAGGTGAATTGGCTTACTATCAGGACAAGGCTACTCAGGGGTATGTGATTCGTGTGATGGGTTCACACAATGGTCAGAAATGGGAGGTGCTGGGAGAAGAGAAAGGCACCGGACTTCCTGGCGAGGCTACCAAACAGCAGGTAAGTTCCGACCCTAACAAGTTCCAGGATGTGGTGCGACTGCCGCTCCGCAAGCTGAATGTTTCCATTCCTTTGAAGAAACCGGGCAACTACGAGCATGTACGCATCGAATTTACGATGCCAGGTGCTGCGTGGTGGCGCGTCAAACTCATCGATAATACCACTTCATGGCGTCCTTCCATGCACTTCTCCAGTGTATGGAAGTCAGAATTGGCAAAGAATGCCCAGTGGCTCTATGTAGATCTGGGTACTGTGGCTGATTTCGATCAGGTGAATCTCTTCTGGGTCAACAAGGCTCGTCAGGGCAAGATTCAGGTTTCCTGTGATGCCAGAAACTGGAGTGATATTGCTACCCTGGGTCAGCAGAAGCAAAAGGGCTTGACCGAGAAGGTGGCTTGCAAGGGTCATGGCAGATATGTGAGATTGCTGCTTACCCAGCCGGATGCTTCCGGTCGCTATGCCTTGTCAGAGATGCAGGTGATGGGTAAGGGTGGCTTGCGTGCCGAGGCAGCCAACACTTTGGCTTCTAAGAATGGCAAGCAGATGCTCAACCAGTGGCAGCTGCGCCGTGAGGGAAGTGATGCCTGGATTCAGGCTACCGTTCCTGGTACCGTGCTTACCAGCTATATGAATATCGGTGCGGTGCCTGATAACCGCTACGATGATAATATGCGACAGATTTCCGAGTCGTTCTTCAACTCTGATTTCTGGTATCGTACTACCATCAACCATCAGCCATCTGCCAACAGGAACCAGCATACCTATCTTAACTTCGATGGTATCAACTGGAAGGCGGATATCCTCCTGAATGGTGAGAAGATTGGCAGAATCGACGGTGCCTTTATCCGCTCTCGCATCGACGTGACCAAGAAGTTGAAGCCAGGTGCCAACAAGCTCGAGGTGCATGTCATCAAGAATGCCCACTTCGGCGTAGTGAAGCAGAAAAATCTCCAGAATACTGACCTCAACGGTGGTGAGTTGGGTGCTGATAACCCTACCTTCCACGCATCTATCGGCTGGGACTGGATTACCAATACCCCTGGTCGTGAAATCGGTATCTGGAATGATGTCTATCTCACCCACGATAAAGGTGTGAGCGTTTCCGATCCGCTGGTAACATCTACTTTGAATCTGCCGGATACATTGGCAACCATGACTCCATCTGTCTTCCTGAAGAATGCAGATGCCGTGGCTAAGACCGTGAAGCTTTCCGGTTTTATCGGCAAAATCCAGTTCGAGCAGGAAGTTAGCCTGCAGCCAAACGAGAAGCGTGAGGTGGCTTTCGCTCCAGCTGATTATCCTCAGCTCAAGAACCAGCGCATGAATCTCTGGTGGCCTAACGGCTATGGTTCACCTTATTTATATGATGCCGGTTTCAAGGTTTCAGACAAGGCTTCAGGCGAGGTAATCTCTGAGGTCAACTATAAGGCGGGTATCCGCCAGATGAGCTATGCCGACCTGGATACCCAGACCAAGATCTACATCAATGGCAAGCGATTGAATCCATTGGGTGGTAACTGGGGATTCTCCGAGACCAACCTCAACTACCGTGGACGTGAATACGATACTGCCGTTCGCTACCATAAGGAGATGAACTACAATATGATTCGCGACTGGGTAGGTCAGATTGGTGATGAGGAACTGTATGAGGCATGCGATAAGTATGGTATCATGATCTGGCAGGACTTCTGGTTGGCTAATCCATGGGACGGACCGGATCCTGATGACGACAAGATGTTCCTGGAGAACTCTGCCGATTACATCTCCCGCATCCGCAGCCATGCTTGTATCGGTATCTATTGCGGTAGAAACGAGGGCTTCCCTCCTGCATCCATCGACAAGGTGCTGAGAGAGCAGGTCAAGGATATCCATCCACAGTTGGGGTATATTCCTAGCTCAGCCGACCTCGGTGTCAGCGGTCATGGTCCTTACCAGATGAAGTCACCATCTTTCTACTTCGCTAACCAGAGCCATAAGCTGCATTCAGAGCGTGGTATGCCGAATGTGCCTACCTTCGAGTCTCTGAGCAGAATGATGGAACCGGAGCATCTGTGGCCACAGAGCGATGCCTGGGGGCAGCATGATTATACATTGAAGGGCGCCCAGGGTGGTGAATCTTTCAACAACATCATGGAGAAGCGATATGGCAAGCCTCAGAGTGCTGAGCAGTTTACCAAGTGGGCACAGTGGCTCAACTATGATGGCTACCGTGCGATGTACGAGTCTTCTCAGCAGGACCGTCTTGGTTTGCTCATCTGGATGAGTCATGCCTGCTGGCCAAGCATGGTTTGGTGTACCTACGATTATTACTTTGAGCCAACCGCCGCTTACTTTGGTGTGAAGAAGGCTTGCGAGCCATTGCATATCCAGTACAACCCGGTGAAGAAGGTTGCCGAGGTAGTTAACTTCGCCGGTGGTGCCAAGAATGGCTTGCTTGCCAAGGCTCAGGTCTTTGATATGTACGGAAAGTTGATCAAGGAGGAGAGCAAGGAAGTGAATGTGGCGGAAGACCAGACTCTCAATGCCGTTAGCGTAAGCGAGCCGGATGAGGAGGTTTACTACATCAAGTTGACTCTGGAGCAGAACAACCAGGTGGTTTCAGACAACTTCTATGTGATGGGTAAGGAAGAGGACAATCTCCAGGCACTCTCTAAGTTGCCAAAGGCAGAGGTTGCTGTCAGCGGCAAGCGTTTCGTTCAGCAGGGCGAAGAGTGGGTTGGCGAGGTAGAGATCCGCAATACTGGCAATGTACCTGCCCTCTTGGTTCGCCTGAATCTGAAGGGTGGTGATGGTGAGCAGATCCTCCCTGTTATCTACAGCGATAACTATTTCAGTCTGATGCCGAACGAGTGCAAGACTATCAAGGTATCTTATCGTGATGAGGATGGCAGAGGTCAGGCTCCATACGTAGAGATTACAGGTTTCAATAAGTAAAACTGAAAGTAAAATAAAAAAGCGCATCAGCGAGATTAACTTGCTGATGCGCTATTTTTTTGCAGTAAGACATTTGTCTTAACTCCTTTAACTCCTTTAACTTCCGAACTAAAGGAATCCCTGCTGCTTGAGGGCATCGAGGAATCCGATGCTCATGGCTTCGCAATCCTTCTTGGTATATCGGATATCAGTGAAAACCTGGGCTAATGTTTCTACGTTGTTGATGCGTACAAACTCCTGGTTCTCTTCCAGTGCTTCCTTCTCGGCATAGAAGTCATCAATCTTTTCTGGGGTATAATCCTCGAAATGCTCGTTGTGTATGATGCTTCTCAATGGCAGACGGTCGCTCTGGGCAGGCTGCTCATCCGGCCATCCGATGGTAAGGGTAGCCACTGGCATTACCAGCTTCGGCAACTTCAGGGTGTCGATGATCATCTTCGGCATATACACCGTGGTGCCCAGGAAGCAGGTTCCCAGACCCGCCTCTTCTGCCAGATTGGTAAAGGTCTGCGTGAAGAGCAGGGCATCGGTAGCCGCATTCATAAACGAGAGAATGTTGTCGTATCCCGGGGTTCCCTTGCGGTTTTCTGCCCAGAGGGTGGTGCGGCGGTAGTCGGCGCAGATGGTGAGTACCACAGGAGCGCCTGTCACCATCGGCTGGTTGAAGTGGGCAGGAGCCAAAGCCTTCTTTCCCTCTTCGCTGCGGGTTACCACTACGCTGTAGAGCTGCAGGTTTCCCATGGTAGGAGTGCGCATCGCTTCTTCCAGCAATCTGTTCAAAAGTTCTTCTGTTACCTCTCTGTCTGCATATTTGCGAATCGAGGTTCTTTTCTTGATTGATTCCATATCTTGTTTCTTTTTTATATTTCTCTTATCTTCTGCAAAGATAATGAAAGTTTCCCAAAAAGAACACGGTTCTTTTACATTTTTTGCTTCATAATGAGCTTTTCGTGCGTTTTTTGATGAAATATCTGCTCAAACGTTTCATATTTTAGAAATATTGTTTTAATTTTGCAGCTAATTATTAAACGTTTGATATGGAATATACTGAAAATATGACTTTCGAAGAGGCGAGCCACGCCTTGATGAAAGATTTGAAGACCCGATTGGAAGCCCTACACGAGCATTTTGATGCTCAGGATATTGATTGGGATAAGCTCCACCTGCCATTGGCGAAACTTGTTTCCGAAGAAACGCAGAAAGCAATCGGCAGCCCGGAAGTGGTAGAGGTTCGACCTAAGGAATTGGAGTGCGATGTGGTAAGATACCAGAACAATAAGGAGAAATGGGTGGCTTTGGTCGGATTACTCAATGGTCATCCCTACGAGATTTTCACCGGCTTGCAGGATGAGGATGAAGGAATTATGCTCCCCAAGTCTGTCACCAAGGGCAAGATCATCAAGACGGTTCTCCCGGAAGGACAGAAGCGATATGATTTCCAGTTTGTCAACAAGCGTGGCTACAAGATTACCGTCGAAGGATTGAGCGAGAAGTTCAATCCCGAGTATTGGAACTATGCCAAGCTCATATCCGGCGTTCTGCGCTATCGTATGCCGGTTGCCCACGTCATCAAGCTGGTCAATCAGCTTCAGCTCACCTCCGAAACCCTCAACACCTGGCGGGTGGGCGTGGAAAGAGCCTTGAAGAAGTACCTCTATGAAGAAAATGGAATAGAAAACAAGGAAAACGGAATAGATAATAAGGAGACAGAAGATGAAATTGATGAGCAGTAAGATATACCTCAGGAATGTGCGTTTCCACGCTTTTCATGGCGTATTGCAGCAGGAGGGAATCGTAGGCAACGATTACCTCGTCAACCTGGTACTGGATTATGACTTCTCTTCTGCCCTGAAGACCGATGATCTTCAGGGAACCCTCAATTATGCCGAGGTCTATCAGAAGGTAAGAGAAGAAATGGCTGTGCCAAGCAAGCTCCTGGAGCATGTGGCAGGCAGAATCGCCCATAGACTCTTTTCCGATTTCCCGGAAATCCAGAAACTCCAACTCTCTATCACCAAGGTAAATCCTCCGATGGGTGCCGATAGCGACGGCGCTGGGGTAGAGGTTGTATTAACAAATGATAAAACTTATAGTTAGAATTAGGTTTTCTGATAATAAAGTAGTAATTTTGCAAAATCATCAGAAAGTATGTGTAAGAAAGTAACACTGATATGGATCTTCTTGTGTGTGTTGGTAATGACTGCGTTCGCTGCCAATAAGCGTTTCACGCTGGTCATCGATCCTGGTCATGGTGGTCATGATGCCGGAGCACTTGGAACCATATCCAAGGAAAAGAATATCAATCTTGCCGTTGCCTTGCGCTTCGGTAAGTATGTGGAGCAGAATCTCCCGGAGGTAAGAGTCATCTATACCCGCAAGACGGATGTCTTCATCCCGCTCAATGAGCGTGCGAATATCGCCAACCGTGCCAACGCCGATCTATTTATCTCCGTGCACACCAATGCCTTGCCGGCAGGAAAGATAGCTCGTGGCTTCGAGACCTATACCCTCGGTATGCACCGTGCCAAGGACAATCTCGATGTGGCGATGCGAGAGAACTCCGTCATCTCGATGGAGAAGGACTATCAGCAGAGGTATCAGGGATTCGATCCCCGCTCTTCTGAGAGCTATATCATCTTCGAGTTCATCCAGGGCAAGAACATGGAGCGCAGCGTAGAGCTGGCCCGAATGATTCAGCGAGGTGTCTGCGATGGTGCCAACCGTCCCGATAAGGGCGTGCATCAGGCGGGATTCCTGGTCTTGAGAGAGACTTCCATGCCGGGATGCCTCATAGAACTGGGTTTCATCACCACTCCTGATGAAGAGCGCCTGCTCAACAACGACAGCAGGGTGGATGATATCGCCCGTGGCATCTACGAGGCTTTCGCAAAATACAAGAATAAGTACGATAAATCGGTTTCCGTTCCTTATCGTGCCAAGGATTCCGAGAAAGTGAATATCCCGAAGATTGTTCCCGATCAGGAACCTGCGACCAAGACTCGTGTCGTAACGAGAGTAGAGCAGCCGAAGCGTGAAGAGGCAAAGCCTGATCAGTCAAAGCGGGAGGTGAAGGAAGTGAAGAAGCTTGAGTCAAAGCGGGAGCCGAAGAAGGCTGAAGTAGCTGATGTACCGGTCTTCAAGCTTCAGATTTTCGTAGGTAGTAGAACCCTTCGTAAGGGTGATGCTCATTTCAAGGGCGAAACCGATTACGACAGCTTCCAGGAAGGTAATCTGGTGAAATACACCCTGGGGGCATCCACCAATTACAACGAGATCTATCGCCTGCGCAAGGAAAAGCTGGATAAGTTTCCGGAGGCTTTCATCATCGCCTTCAAGAACGGACAGAAATATGACGTGAACCAGGCTATCCGGGAGTTCAAGCAGAACCGCAACCGGTAGTTCATCCACTTCCCGGGCAACCGGTAGTGCCCTTTTCGGGCAGCCTGTGATTCGCTCTATATAAAAATAGGTATAATAAAAAGAACAAAAATAGATAAATATGAAACTGACAAAGGAAATTAGGATAGCGTTGGTCGCTATTGTAGGTATCTTGGTGATGTATTTCGGAATCAACTTTCTGAAAGGCATCAACTTGTTCTCTACCAATAACACCTACTATATGACGTTTGATGACATCCAGGGTATGGGTGCTTCTACCCCTATCTATGCCGATGGCTACAAGGTGGGTACCGTGGATCAGCTGGATTTCGACTATTCCGGAAAGGGTCCCATCAAGGTCAAGGTGGATATCAACAAGGATCTGAGAATCCCTGCAGGTAGTACCGCAGAGATTGCTAAGGATATCATGGGCAATCTCCAGGTGAGTCTCCTGCTTGCCAATAATCCTCGTGAGCGTATCGAACCGGGCGGCATCATCCCTGGTACGGTGAATAACGGTATGATGGGCAAGGCTGCCGAAATGATTCCGGTTGTTGAGAAGATGCTGCCTAAGCTGGATTCCATCCTCGCCAGTGTGAATGCACTCCTGGCTGATCCTGCCCTGGCTGCTTCCCTCCACAATGTGGAGACCATCACCAGCAACCTCACCGTTTCCACCCGTGAGCTGAATACCCTGATGGCTGGCTTGAACAAGCAGGTTCCGGGTATGATGAAGAAGGCGAATGGCGTTCTCGACAATACCAACCGACTCACCTCTAATCTGGCGAGCCTCGATGTGCAGGGCACACTCGATCGTGTGAATGCCACCCTCGATGGTGCACAGAAGTTTACCGAGCAGTTGAACAGCGGAAAGGGTAGTCTGGGTCTCCTCATGAACGATACCCGTCTCTATGAGAATCTGAACTCTACCATGTCGCATGCCGATTCTCTCGTCATCGATCTCAAGGCACATCCAAAGCGCTATGTTCACTTCTCAATTTTTGGCAGGAAAGACAAGTAACCCCTCGAAAATGCTGTTTTCATCGCATGAATAGAGGAAAAAACAAAATAAATTTTGTCTAAATAACGAAGGCAATGTTTCACGCCCCGGAATAGCTACAGAACTTGTTGTTTTTTAGCTATTTCGGGGTGTTTCAAAATTGTTTCACTGCCCCTAAAATGCAATTGTGGATAACTTTCTTAGTTGCTTGATTATGAGATAGTTATCTATGTAGTCTTAAAATATTATAAATAGCCCGATTTGCTACTTTGGGCTTTTTTTTGTAATTTTGCAGTCGATTTGCATCAGGTGGTGCAATCTGATGTAGTGTTAAGGTAAAAATCAATTAAATAAGTAGTAAATAGTGTCAATGTTAGCAAGTCCAAAAGCGCTTTGGGACAATAGTCTTTTGCTTATAAAGGATAATGTGTCAGAGCAGCAATATAATACATGGTTTCGACCAATAGTCTTTGAGTCGTACAAGCCTTCGACCAAGACTTTGTTGGTTCAAGTTCCAAGTCCATTCGTATATGAGTACTTGGAACAGAATTATGTTGGCTTGTTGAGCAAGGTCCTTCATCGCAATTTTGGCGATGGCATCCGTCTCACTTATCGGGTGGTAACGGATAAGGAGCACAGGTTGACCCAGGATGTGGAAGCTGATCCGGCTGATATTGATGAGGCTGAGCGCAAGAGATTGGCACAGCAGACACAGACACAGGCTAACCCGGCAGAACCACAGCAGCCTGAAGACATTGACACCCAACTTGATCCGAAACTCACCTTTAATAATTATATGGAGGGTGACAGCAACAAGCTGCCACGTTCGGTGGGATTGTCTATCGCTGAGCATCCGAATACCACGCAGTTCAACCCGATGTTCATCTATGGTCCTTCTGGTAGCGGAAAGACTCACCTGGTGAATGCCATCGGTCTGAAAACCAAGCAGATGTATCCTAAGAAGCGTGTGCTCTATGTCAGTGCCCGCCTCTTCCAGACACAATATACCGATGCGGTGCTGCATAATGCAAGTAATGATTTCATCAATTTCTACCAGTCTATCGATGTGCTCATCGTGGATGATGTGCAGGATTGGGCAGGCAAGGCGAAGACCTTGAATACCTTCTTCCACATCTTCAATCACCTCTTCCGAAATGGAAAGCGTATCATTCTGGCAAGCGATAGACCTCCGGTTGAACTCAAGGATATGCCAGACCGACTCATCACCCGTTTCTCTTGTGGACTGGTGGCGGAGTTGGAGAAGCCGAATGTGGAACTCTGCGTGGATATCGTGAGCAACAAGGTACGCAAGGATGGACTGAAGATTCCGAAGGATGTGGTTTCCTTTATCGCACAGACCTGCAACGGCAGTGTGCGTGATCTCCAGGGTGCCATCAATGGTTTGCTGGCTTACAGTATCGTATATAACAGCAATATTGATATCCGCCTGGCGGAGCGTGTCATCAAGCGTGCCGTCAAGGTTGAGGAGAGCAACAAGGTGCTCACCCTCGATGAAATCGTGGAGGCGGTCTGCAATCATTATAAGGTAACGGTGGCTGCTGTCAACAGCAAGAGCCGCAAGCGTGAGTACGTGGAGGCGCGTCAGGTGGCGATGTTCATGGCTCAGAAACTCATCAAGATGCCTGCTTCCAGAGTGGGTAAACTCATTGGTAATCGCGATCATAGCACGGTTATACACAGTTGTGCCAAGGTAGAGGAGCGACTGAAGATCGATGCCGAGTTCTTCGATGAACTCTCTAGCATCGAGAATGGATTGAGAGTGAAGAGATAAGCACATCATAAAAGGGCTTTCCTTTAGGAAGAGCCTGATTTGAATCAGATAAGCACGGAACCTTGGTATAGTGGTTCTCGTTTATATAAATGAAACAAAAGGAAGTCGGGCAAGTTTGTATTTGTCTTGGCTTCCTTTTTCCGTTTCTTTCAGCCTATACGCAAATTTTGTGTAAGTTTTCTGCCTTTTTTACATCTTCTATCTTTCTTTTTTGTATATTTGCAGTTGGATTATGTTTTACCCAAATTACTGTAGATATGGTTATGAAGATTTCACGTATTTGCATTTGGGTCCTCATGCTGGGGACTGTCATGGTATTCTCTTCTTGTGCGAATGAGCATCCTAAGGAGCAGCTCGACGGGAATGCCATGTATGGTTCTGCGTCTGAAATCTACAACCATACCGTATCTTCTCTCTATCAGGACATAGACTTTGTAGAGCATAGCGAGGAAGAAGACTCGCTCTATGCAGTGTGGAGTCATCTCTATCAGGTGATAGGAAAGGCGAATCAGTCGCTTGATATCATCGATTACAAGTCTGATTTGCTCTCTGTGAATCAAAAAGACCAGTTTAAGGCTGAGGTGCGTGCCATCAGAGCTATGATGTATTACGAGGCGATGGAGCTTTTTGGCAGGATTCCCGTGATTCTGTCTTCTGGCGAGGCGGCCATCTATGAGGCGGCTTCGGGCATTGCTGTGGCTTCGCTTACCGACGTCAACCTCTGTGCGCAAAGCGAAAGAAGCGAGGTGTTCCGCTTTATCTTCAGTGAGTTGCAGCAGGCGTTGCCTTACCTTCCGAATGAGCATAGCGCCAATGGTGGAGTGTATGAGGGAAGAATCACGCAACCGGTAATCAACTTCCTGTTGGCAAAGTTGGCTTTCAATGCTGAAATCTATACGTTTGATGATTGGACCAGAGGATATAAGAAACGTCCTAAGGGTAAGAAAATTCACTTTGTGGTTCAGACGGCCGATGGTGCTTCTCTGCTCAATGGTGGAACGGCTGGTGAGAATCGCAGCAAGGAATTGAATGCCTGGGAAACCTGTATTTTCTATTGTGATAAATTGGCCGCAGAAGGGTATGGCTTGGAGGAGAATGAGATATTCAATAGTTCCACTTATGCAAGGTTGCTTCGTGAGAATGGCGGTTCCCATCTGGTAGAAACGGAGCATCTCAAGCCGCTCTTCCGTTTTTGTTATCCCGATGTATTGTTGATGAAGGAGAAGGCAAAGGTCTGCAAGGGGGATAAAGCCAGTATTCTTTTCCCGATTCCTCAGAAATGCCTCGACCTGAATCCCAAGCTCGTGCAGAATAAGGGGTATGAAAAGAAATGATAAAGAGCATACTTGAAAAAAGGCGTTTTTCTAAACGCCTTTTTCAAGTAAACTCCATAGCAAATATCCTAGTCTCCATACGCCCTGAACCAACGGTCACCGGCCGAAGGGAAAGGTAAAGGGCAGAAGCTCCTAGCCCAGGGCAATCGCCCTGGGTATTTATGGATGCAAGCCTGTCGCCCTGTAAGGGCAAAAGCTTTTAAATTATAACTGATAGAACTTCGTGAAAGCCTTCACGCAATATTCGTGATCCATCACGCTGCCGGTTTCGCGGCAACTGTGCATGGCGAGGATGGCATTACCCATATCTACGCCCTTCAATGGGATGGAAGAGGCGAGGATATTGCCCAAAGTGCTTCCGCCAGCCACATCACTATGGTTTACGAAACGCTGACAAGGCACACCGGCTGCCTCACAGATATTCGCGAAGATGGCTGCAGATACCGCATCACTCGCATACTTCTGTGCCGCATTGAACTTGATGACCGGGCCACCACCCAGCATCGGATGATTCGTTGGGTCAAACTTCTCGCTGTAGTTTGGATGCCATGCATGCGCATTGTCCGCAGAAATCATGAAGGCGCGTTCCACAGCCTGATAATACGCCTCCTCTGTTCCGCTCTGTGCAAGAGCGATGCGCTGCAGCATATAAGAGAGGAAAGGACTTCCCGCACCCTGCTTGGTCTGCGAACCAGTCTCCTCATTGTCGAAAATCGCCAGCACCTGGGTCGTATCCTGGGCATCAGCCGCCGTCAGAGCCTCTACGCCCGCCCAGCACATCGACAGGTCATCGAGTCTTCCCGAAGAGATAAACTCATCGTGCACACCGAAGGTGCAGGCAGGAGTGGCATCCGCCAGATAGAGGTCGAAGTCGAGGATATCCTCCTTCTGGATATTCAGTTCACCGGTAATCACGTTCATCAGCAGATTACCCTTCTCCAGTTCATCATTGATGATGCCGAGGATAGGGAGCACATCCTTCTGCTTGCTCAGCTTCACGCCATCGTTCACCTGACGGTTGAAGTGGATAGCGAGATTGCTGATCTGCAGCAGAGGTCGCTGGATATGGAGTAGGAGAGTCTTCGGATGCATCGCATCCTCACCCTTTACGATCACTCTACCCGCCAGAGTGAGTGGACGGTCGAACCAGGTTGACATAATCGGACCGCCATAAACCTCGGTATTCAGTTTCACGATACCGCCCTCGCAAGTCATCTCAGCGTTAGGCTTGATGCGGAAGGTAGGGGAGTCGCAGTGAGCGCAGATCATGTGGAAGCCTGCATCCGCCAGCGCCTTCTTTCCGATTTGGAAAGCATAGATAGAAGAGTCGTTCTTGGTAACGAAGAACTTGTCACCAGCCTCTACCTTGCCCAATGGCTCCTGAGGGTTCAATCGTCTGAACCCCTTCTTCTCCAATTCCTCAGAGATATTCTTCACTGCCAGGAAGTTCACTGGCGAAGCGTCTAAAAAGGATAATAATCTTTTGATCATAGTCTATATCTTTATTTTGTTTCAATTATTTCTGCAAAGATAATGCAAAATTTTCATTTAATCTCATATTTCTACTTGTTTTTTCCATAATAGTTAAATATCTACAAGAATCCTCCATAATGTTTGGTGTTATGTTTTGAAAACATTAATTTTGCAAAACAATTTTTGCAGATTTCAGAATCATTTAAAACAAAGATAATGGAAATAATAATAGGAATAGTCATTGGTCTTGCCATCGGCTTCTTTGTGGGCAAACTGATGGAAGCCAAGAAGGCGGGAGAGGAGAAAACGCAGCTTGTTGCGAAGGCGCAGGTGCTGCAGGCTAACATTGAACAGAGCAACCAGCATCATGCTTCCGAGGTTCAATCCTTAAAAGCTCAGATGGAGAACGAGCGGCAGTATGCCGCCAAACTCAGGGCTGAAAGCGACCAGCAGTGGGCTCAGAAACTCGAAAACCTGAAACAGGAGATGCATCGCATGACCATCGAACAGCAGAAAGCTGCTGCCGAACAGCTCGCTGCCAAGCAGTCAGCCCTCCAGGAAAACAACCGGCTCCAGATGGATGAACTCCTGAAACCTATCAAGGAGCAGTTTGCCGATTTCAAGAAATCGGTAGAAGAAAGCAAGACCCAGAACGAAGTGAACAAGAAGGAACTCCAGAATACCTTCGAGGCAACGATGAAGCTCTTCCAGCAGGAACAGCAGCAGGCTGTAACGAGTCTGAAAGAGCAGACATCGAAGATAGGATCCGATGCCGCCAACCTTACCAAGGCATTGAAGGGAGACAGCAAAATGCAGGGCGACTGGGGCGAGATGGTATTGGAAACCATCCTGGAGAACAGCGGTTTGCGAAAGGACGAGGAGTTCTTTATCCAGGAGAACACCAAGGATGAGAACGGCAAGAATTATCGCCCCGATGTCATTGTGCGATTCCCGGAAGGCAGAAGCGTGGTGATAGATAGCAAGGTATCTCTCACCGCCTATACCGATGCCTTGGCGGCAGAGACAGATGAGGAGCGAGATCGTTTGATGAAGTCGCATGCCCAGAGTGTGCGCAAGCACATCGATGAGTTAGCGGAGAAAGATTATTCCAAGTTGGTAGAGGATGCCATCGGCTTCGTCCTGATGTTCATCCCTAACGAAACCAGTTATATTGCTGCAATGAAGCAGCAGCCGGATTTGAGTCGTTATGCCTATCAGAAGAAGATCATCATCATATCTCCGAGCAATCTCCTGATGGCGTTGCAGTTAGCGTATAATCTCTGGCAGTACGACCGTCAGAACAAGAATGTGGAGAAGATAGTGAAGACGGCAGCCGATCTTTACGACAAGGTAGTAGGTTTTGAGGACACCTTCACGAGCATAGGTGAACTCCTCTCCCGCCTCTCCGGCACCTATGATAAAGCCCGCAAGCAGCTCTATGATGGAGCGGGCAATGTAATGAGAAGGGTAGAGAGCCTGAAGAATCTGGGAGTAACTCCCAAAAAGCAGATCAAGGCATTAGAGGAGTAATTGATGTCCCATAGATTTTTGCGTAGGAAATAAACCCTCTAATATGCATTCTTATCCCTCCATACCATACACCTTATATTCAGCAGGATAATACGGATGTCGAGCCAGAACGACCAGTTCTCTATATACCAGATATCACGCCGGATACGCTCTTCCATTTGCCAAAGCTCCTTCGTCTCACCACGATAACCCGTAACCTGCGACCAGCCCGTAATGCCAGGCTTAGAGAAATGTCTCACCATATACTTGTCTATCAGGTTGCCGTACACCTCGGTATGGAACAGCATGTGAGGTCTAGGTCCCACGATGCTCATGTCGCCCTTCAGTACATTCCAGAACTGCGGAAACTCATCTATGTTCATTCTTCTCATGAAGTCACCGAATGCAAACTTCCTCGGATCATCTTTCGTCGCCTGCTCCCTGTCTGCATTCCCGTTCACATGCATCGAACGGAACTTCAGGCACATGAAGGTATCACCGTTCAGACCCGTTCTTGCCTGGCGGAAGAAGATAGGACCCGGACTCTGGATCTTGATGATCAGGGCGATGATTGGGATGAAAGGCAGCCCCAGAAGACAGATTGCGCCACTCACGGCAATATCAAAAGTCCGCTTGATCATGCGGTTCGAAATATTGTCGAGCGGAGCGATATGATTCGTATAAACCGTCTGTCCCATGAATTCCTGGGCATCCAGATGCAGCCTGTATTCACCGAACACGCGCGGCAGGAAGTAGAAATGCACCACGTTCTTGTCGCAGAACCGCATGATCTTCACAATCTCGTCCGACTGCTTGCGCGATAGGCAGCAGAAAAGTTCATCCATCGGCTTGGGAGTACCATTGATGGTATCATTGATGGTAGAAGAGAGAAGGCGGTCCAGATCCTTGATCCTGCCCAGCTTCTTTAATCCTTCGGGAGCTCCTACGATATCTTCATCGGCATAATAGCCCATCACGATATAACCCGCCGACGGCACCTCTGTCATCTTGATGAACATTTCCAGTACGGCAGGGTCGCTGCCCACGAATACCACCTTGCGGCAGTTTCTTCCTCTTACACGGTGATGCCTCAGAATCCTGAGTTCCAGGAGTCTCGACAGTACCAGCGCCAGATAGAGCGTGATGAAGAAGATGATGTAGAAGCTGAAAACCTGCTCGCTGTGCTTGAAGAATTTGCCGAATACCAGAAACCAGAAGATGGTGCATAGCGTGAGATAGAAGGTACGTTTCAGCACCTGCGTGAATCTTACCCTTCTTACATGGATGATGGTGTAATACTTGTACTCACCCAGAAACAAGGCTACGTTGGCTATGAAAAAGGTGAGCTTCGTGGCAAGATTGAAGTTCGTGGGAAGATAAAGGGCATCTATGCAGATAAAGGCAAAAATCAGCCCGTTCAGAATGATGAAATCGGTAAGGATCACCAGTCTTCTTATCAGTATGCTGCCATTATAGCTGTTCTTTTCCATATTGTTAGCGTTTAATAGAATATGGCAGCAAAGATAATAATAATAGTTGGACTAACAAAATAAATTCGCATATATTTTTAAAAAAGGATGTAGGTTTTATGCCAGATTGCATGTCCCCAACTATAGGTGGTTGCTGCCGCCAATTGGTTTTATGAGGGGGGCCAAAAAGCCCCCCTACAGAAAACCAATTGTTAAAAAAAAAAAATAGACCAAAAAATTTGTTTAAATCAGAGAAAAAACGTAATTTTGCAACTTGATAAGGATTCTCTTTTAAGAACGTTTGTAAATAAGAACGAAATGAGAAAACCTGTTGCTGGAAAATGGTAGATGTGTAACGTCTTGAAACTAAAATAGTTATATAATGTTGTAGGGAGCTAAAATTGTGCCGTTTTCTGAAATTTATGTTAATAAAAATGAATAAATAGATGATTTTGGAAAGGTCTGATGAAGCCCCTCTCTGGTATGCCATGAGTGCCCCATACCGCGAAATGAAGGTAGTGACGCATCTCAAGACCAACCAGGATATCAAGGTGTTCCTTCCTTTGGAACGATGCGAGCGTATGGTGGGGCAGCACATACGCAAGCGAGTCATTTCCTATCGCCCCGTAGTCCGCAATCTCCTTTTTGTGAAGGCAACGCCAGGCAGGATGCGGAATCTCAAGCAGATTTACAATTCCATGCTTCAGTTCAAGATCCGTCCCATGGATGGACATTCTGAAGTCATCACCATCCCCGATAAGGAAATGGAGGATTTCATGGCGCTCTACGAAAACGTGGAGGATGCCAACAAGCACTTCTTCCTTCCCGGGGAAATCGATCTGCACCCTGAAGCAAGGGTGAGGATAGAGGATGGTGTCTTTGCCGGACTCGAAGGATATTACCAGAAGGTGAAGGGATGCAAGAACGAGAAGGGAAAGGCGGAAAAGTGCTTCGTGGTCAAGATAGAAGGTTTCCTCTCCTGTGCAGCCTTCCTTACCGAATGCAATTTCGTAAGCCTCGCCGGGAAGAAGGAGAAGAAGTAAAAGATTAAAAACTGCATTATCTAGATAAAAAGAATGAAATTTAGTAAACTTGTGTTGTCAGGAGCGCTGGGTATAGCGCTCCTGATTGCTACTTCTTGCGGTACACCGAAGAACGTAGCCTATTTTCAGGATTTGAACAATAATCCTGATACTGTCATTACCCTGCAGAACAGAGTGATAACCGTCAAGCCCACTGATAAGATCTATATCGGGGTAAAGAGCAAGGATCCGCAGATCTCACAGCTCTTCAATCTCACGGGCGGCACCAGCGGAAGCGGTGCCTACAATATGTCGCAGGATGCCTATTACTATACGGTAGATAGCAAGGGAGATATCGATTTCCCGGTTGTGGGAAAGATACAGGTGGCTGGTCTCACCCGCGAGGAGATTGCCGAGAAGGTGAAGAAATCGCTCGTGGATGCAAGCCTCGTCAAGGACCCTACCGTCACCGTGAGTCTCAGCAACCTCCATTATTCCATGATGGGCGAAGTTGCCAAGCCGGGGCAGTATGCCATCGACGAGGAAAAGGTGACCATCCTCGATGCCATCAGCAAGGCGGGAGATCTCACCATCCAGGGTAAAAGAAACGATGTGATGGTGCTCCGACAGGAAAACGGACACCAGAAGATCTACAAGATCGACCTCTGCTCCGGCAGGGACATCTTCAGTTCTCCTGCCTACTATCTCCAGCAGAACGATGTGGTATATGTTACACCTAACGATACCAAGAAGAGAAGCTCTACGCTCAACGGAAATACCGTGCAATCTACGGGATTCTGGATGAGCATCTCATCTCTCATCGTTACCATCCTCACCTTCCTGAAAGTAAATTAATAAAGAAAAATGATACAGAATACTACTCCGGCTAACCAGCCCGCACAGATGAATCCGCTGCTCAGACGCAATCAGGCAGACGACTTCATCCGCCTGCAGGATCTCTTCTATCTCTGCCTCGCCAAGTGGCGCTGGTTCATCCTTTCGCTAGCCGTAACACTCGGCATCGCCACCTGTTACATTCTCACCACCCCAAACGTATATCAGCGCACCGCATCCCTGATGATCAAGGACGACAGCAAGTCGCAGAGCATCAGCAGCGATGTTTCTTCCATGTTCGCAGATATGGGAATGGGAGGCGCCAAGAGCAATGTAAACAATGAACTCATTGCTATCCAGTCGCCTGCCGTGCTCCTCGAAACCGGAAAACGGCTCAAGCTCGATGTGGATTATGCCATCGACGGCGCCTTCCACAAGGAGGCTCTCTATGGCGGCGACCTCCCCGTAAACGTAGATTTCATCGGCTTTACCGATGAGCAGAGCGGCAGCTTCCAGATTCAGCTCAAGGGCGATGGCTCTTACGTCATCAGCAGGCTCAAGGGCGTAACCCGTGATAATCTTCCGGTAGATGACAGCGATGAGATTACCGGACGCCTCGGACAGATCATCCACACCCCACTGGGAAAGATCAAGGTAGATAAGGCTCCTTCTTACACCCAGTTTATAAAGAATGGTGATGCTCCGGAACTCTATGTATCCCGCAGCAACATCTATGCGATGACCGACCGCATCAAGGAATCGCTCGTTGCCAGCCTGAGCGAGGAGAAATCCACCGTCATCGACCTTTCCTACAAGGATGTGCTCCCTAAGCGAGCAGAGGATGTCATCAACACCATCATCTCCGTTTACCGCAAGAACTGGCTCGAGGACAAGAACCAGATGACCATCTCCACCTCTCACTTCATCACCGAGCGACTGGGCGTGATAGAGCGCGAGCTGGGCGATGTGGATAAGAATATTTCTGCCTTCAAGAGCAGCAACCTGCTGCCCGATGTAGAGGCTGCCGCACAGCAGTATATGCAGAAGAGCACCGAGGTAGATAAGCAGATCATGGATCTCAACTCGCGCCTCGCCATTGCCCAGTATATCCGAAACTATCTCACCGGCAAGGTGGGCAAGAACCAGCTCCTGCCATCCAATACAGGTATCGAGAGCCCGGGCATAGAGCAGCAGATTGCCGAGTACAACAAGAGTCAGCTGGAGCGTAACAACCTGGTGGCTAACTCCAGTGAGCAGAACCCGCTGG
>ERZ1023839.157-NODE-157-length-21935-cov-10.159095_pt1 | contig 21935 bp, 14 predicted proteins | sample MGYA00380383_ERZ1023839 | MGnify/ENA primary metagenome ERZ1023839 (study PRJEB33179, sample SAMN07449065) | human gut metagenome | biome: Human-gut; feature: Human associated habitat; material: Faeces | host: Homo sapiens | place: India:Kasaragod | collected... | reverse complement strand
AGAAATAATGATAAGAATACCTAGATTTGATGATACTCTCATCATTTCTAGGTATTTTTGTTATAAATAACTTCATTGCTACCGAGTTGCAAATAATTATTAGTATTTTTGCAGTCGAAAAGAAAAAGAGCTGGCAATTAAGCCAGTTTCTAGAGAAAATAAGGTTAATTCAAGGAAAGATATATGAAATTATCAGAACTTAAAACAGGTGAAAGCGCCGTTATCGTCAAGGTTTCAGGACACGGCGGCTTCCGCAAGAGAGTCATCGAGATGGGATTCATCAAGGGAAAGAAGGTTGATGTGCTCCTGAACGCCCCACTCCAGGACCCTGTGAAATACAAGATTATGGGTTACGAGGTGTCACTCCGACACAGCGAAGCTGACCATATCGAGGTGGTTTCCATCGAGGAAGCCAAGCATGATGCACAACTCTGCAAGGCGGAAGAAGAAGACCGCCAGCAGGTAATTGACTCAAAAGTAGTAGATTCCAACAATAGCGACGAGCAGGCACTCGGCGACAAGATGCTCGTGGCAGAAAGAAAAGACTCTGCCAGCAACGAAGCCTTGGCTGAACAGGAAGCAGAAAGACTCCACCGCGTCATCAACGTGGCACTGGTGGGAAACCCAAACTGCGGAAAGACTTCCCTCTTCAACTTCGCATCGGGTGCTCACGAACGTGTGGGCAACTATAGCGGAGTAACCGTGGATGCCAAGGTGGGCGAAGCCGAATACAACGGCTATCACTTCAACCTGGTAGATTTACCGGGCACCTATTCGCTTTCAGCCTATTCTCCGGAAGAGCTTTATGTGCGCAAGCAGCTCATCGAGCATACGCCGGATATCGTCATCAACGTCATCGACACCAGCAACCTGGAGCGCAACCTCTATCTCACCACCCAGTTGATAGACATGCACATCCGCATGGTCTGTGCCCTCAACATGTTTGATGAAACCGAAAAGCGTGGAGATAACATCGACTACGACAAGCTGGGCGAGCTCTTCGGTATCTCGATGATTCCTACCGTCTTCACCAATGGTCGAGGCGTGGATAAGCTCTTCGAAACCATCATCGAACTCTACGAAGGCAAGGAAGATTCCAACGCTCACTATCGCCATATCCACATCAACCACGGACATGAGATAGAGCACGGCATCAAGCATATCCAGAAGTATCTGAAGGCAGATGATTCCATCCGCCAGCGCTACTCTACACGTTACCTCTCCATCAAGTTGTTGGAGAATGATAAGCACGCTGAGGAATACGTTAGTCATCTGAAATCGGCCAAGGAAATCTTTGCAGCCCGTGATGAGGCTGCAAAGCGTGTGAAGGAAGAGACTCTAGAGGATAGCGAAACAGCCATCATGGATGCCAAATACGGTTTTATCCATGGCGCATTGCAGGAAGCGGGCTATGAACCGGGCAAGGCAAAGGATACCTATCAGGTAACCCATCTCATCGACAGCATCCTGACCAATAAATATGTAGGCTTCCCTATCTTCGTCCTCCTGCTGTTCATCATGTTCTCAGCCACCTTCGTTCTGGGCGAGATTCCTAAGGGATGGATTGAGGACGGCGTGGCATGGCTGGGCGAGTTTATCAGCAATACAATGCCGGATGGCCCAGTGAAGGATATGCTGGTAGATGGTGTGATTGGTGGTGTTGGTGCGGTCATCGTATTCCTGCCACAGATTCTGATTCTGTATTTCTTCATCTCCTATATGGAGGATTCGGGATATATGGCTCGTGCCGCCTTCATCATGGATAAACTGATGCACAAGATGGGCCTGCATGGCAAGTCATTCATCCCGCTGATTATGGGATTCGGCTGTAACGTACCTGCGGTGATGGCAACAAGAACCATCGAGAGTCACCGTTCCCGTCTGATTACGATGCTGATATTGCCATTGATGAGCTGTTCGGCTCGTCTGCCAATCTACATCATGGTCATCGGAACATTCTTTGCCATCCAATACCGTTCGCTCATCATGGTATCGCTCTATCTCATCGGCATCTTCCTTGCCGTGATATTGAGCCGCATCTTTGCCAGTTTCGTAGTGAAAGGCGAAGATACCCCATTCGTGATGGAGTTGCCTCCTTACCGCTTCCCTACCTGGAAGGCGATAGGCCGCCATACCTGGGAAAAGGGTAAGCAGTATCTGAAGAAGATGGGTGGCATCATCCTCGTGGCAAGTATCATCGTCTGGGCTTTGGGCTACTTCCCTCACAATGAGGAACTTGACAACCAGGCTCAGCAGGAGCAGAGCTATATCGGCAGAATCGGTAAGACCATCGAGCCTATCTTTACCCCACAGGGATTCGACTGGAAACTGGATGTGGGTCTGGTATCCGGTGTGGGTGCCAAGGAGATTGTAGCCTCAACAATGGGCGTACTCTACAGCAACAACGACAGTTTCTCTGACGATCAGGATTACAACGATGAAGACGGAAAATACGAGGTTTTGAAGAAGCAGATGACTTCTGACCTGAAGAAGACCTATGGTTACAGCGATGCCGAGGCGGAATCCAAGGCTACGCTCACCGCTTATTGCTTCCTCCTCTTCGTGTTGCTCTACTTCCCTTGCATCGCCACCATCGCCGCCATCAAGGGAGAGACGGGCAGTTGGAAATGGGCAGGCTTCGCCGCCGGCTACACCACGCTCCTGGCATGGGTAGTATCAGCCCTGGTCTTCCAGATAGGAAGCTTGTTTATCTAACATAACAACATGAAATCAGAAAAAGGGTGTGACTAGTTGATTAGTCACACCCTTTTTATCTTTCTCATCAGAACACAACATGAACAATAATGAGTGATAGTTGGACGATATTCGTAACTGTTTTTCGAAAAAAAACATTATCTTTGCAAATATAATAAAACTAACAATCAAAAAAAGCAATGAAAAAAAGAATTTCTACACTCTTATGTCTCCTGGCGCTTGCAATGACAAGCATGCAGGCAAAAGACTACAATGTGAAAGATTTCGGTGCCATCGGCAATGGAAAGGTTCTCGACCATCATGCTATCAATACCGCTATTGATTCCTGCGTGGCTCATGGTGGAGGACGAGTAGTTCTGCCTGCCGGCACTTATCTCTGCGGAAGCATCCGTATGAAGAGCCATGTGGAACTGCATCTGATGGCTGGTTCCAAGATTCTCGCAGCTCCGGCTTCGATGAAAGCCTATGATGAAGCTGAGGTTTTTGAAGGCACAGCTTATCAGGACGGCGGACATACTTATTTTAAAAACAGCCTCATCTATGCCATCGGTGCCAATGATGTATCCATCACAGGCAGAGGTATGATTGATGGTGAAGGTCTCACCAGAAGAGATACCGAAAAAGGCGGTAACCTACAGGGTGGCAACATAGGAACGGGCGATAAGGCCATCGCCCTGAAGCAATGCCGTAATATTCTGATTCGTGATGTCACCATCTATCGGGGCGGTCACTTCGGCATCATCCTAACGGGATGTGAACTCGGCACCGTGGATAATGTCATCATTGATACCAATCGTGACGGCTTCGATATAGACTGCTGCAAGTATCTCACTATCAGCAACTGCAAAATCAATACGCCTCACGATGATGCCCTGGTATTGAAAAGTTCCTATGCCCTGAAGAAACCTGTTTTAACAGAGCATATCGCCATTACCAACTGTGTGATTACGGGTTACAAGTTTGGCACATTCCTGGATGGCACTTATATTCCGGAAAAGGTAAACTGGGTATGCGGCCGCTTCAAGCTCGGCACGGAATCGAATGGCGGATACAGGAATATTTCTTTGAGCAACTGCACCTTTATGTATAGCAGCGGTCTGGCTTTCGAGGAAGTCGATCAGGGATTGATGGAGAATATCGTGGTGAATAATATCACCATGAATCATATTCACCACTACCCTATCTACATTACCACCGGTTGCCGAAACCGTGGTCCTAAGGAGCGCACCACCGTTTCTACCGGTCGCGACATTATGATCAGCAATGTCATTGCCTACGATGTAGATTCCCTTGCCGGCATCATCGTTACCGGTATGCCTGGTCTGCCACTCCGCAACATCTCGCTGAGCAATATCCGCCTGCAATATCGTGGCGGTGGCAAGGCAGAACTGGCGAAAAAGGAATATAGAGAACAAGGCACCAACTACCCTGAGCCCAGATTTGCGAAAGAAACTCCAGCCTTCGGTCTCTACGCCCGCCACGTGGATGGCATAGAAGTAGATAATGTGAGCTTCACTACGATGAAGCCCGATTATCGCCCAGCCATCATGCTGGATGATGTGAAGAACGAGCGCATCACCAATATCAAGGCGGATGTTCAGAAAGGAAGCAAACTGGTCATCAAAAAGTAAGATAGAGGTAATAAAAAGTAAAAAGGTAAAAAGGTAACTGAAAGAAAAAGGCAAATGCCAGTTTACTATCCAGCATTTGCCTCATTACTCGAGCTATATCTCGCCTTATATTTACATTACATTATCTTCCTTACTTCAGCTTCGGCTTCAGTTCATCTGGAGAATCCTTGGTAAACATATTCACGGGTGGCGCCGATTTCGTGAAGAGATTTTCAATCACCTGCTTATCCACCTCTATTGCCGGCTGGAAATCCTCGTTCATCATATACTTCAGGATGGCATAACGCATCTGGTTTGCCACCAGGCGATGTTCCAAGTCGCTGGTTACATCCATCGTAGTCATCAGCAGCTTGCCCTTACCCACCTTGGCTTCAATCATCATACCGAGCTTTCGGCTCACGTGCCAGGTATCTATCGGCTGGATTGCCGGCTGATAATCCTTCGGGAACTCACGGAGATTCATCACCTGCGCCTTGTTCAGCAACTCCCACCAGTTCAGGTTTGCCCAGTCATCCGTAGGGAAATTTCTGAAGAGTGGATGAGCCTTGTCGATGGTAGCACCCGTGGTATGAGGCGGACGCATCTTAAACCAACTGGTGTTCCAGAACACCGGCAGATAGGTTTGCTTCACATCTTCGCCCATCTTCACCTTTCCGGCAGCCAGAAGCAGCACCTTGCCACCCTTCTGCAACACCTTCTGTGCCTTGGCATCCAGACTATCAGCAATATAGATATCCTTAAGCGCCTTGGTATTCGGCATCTCTATCTGAGATGGATATACCCAGAAATCCCAATGGTTACGGACTACAGGAGCATTGGAAGACTTCACCTGAATCTCCAAGACCAATTGCGATGGAGACGGAATATGGAGATGAGGGAAATCCAGGGATACATCGCCTAAACCGATGTTCTTACCCACTGGAAGCGAATTCTGATTATCAGCAAACGAATTACCTGGAAGCGAAGACTTTCCTAATTTTCCTGAAGCCAAAACCTGCTGTTTTTCGTCCTTCACCTCGTATGTAACCTCCGCATTCTGCAACGGCTCGTGATACGCATTATAGAGTTCCACAGGAACCTGCACCTTGTTTTCTGAAGAGAAAACGAATCTCGGGAACTTAGCCAGAGGAACGATTGGCGAACAGAACTCCGTCCAATCCTTGGCATCACAATATCCCTTTTCCTTCCAATGCACATTCAATACGCCCACAAGAGCAGTACCCTGTCCGCTATAATCGTTCAAGCCCAGCAACTGGAAGCCCGCATAATCCTTGGTTCGCAGGTTGCGCTCCAAATCATACTTATATGCCAGGGTCTGCAACTTGCCGCTGGCATGAAGGAACTTCTCTGCCTGGCTCGCCATTCCGTTATCTCTCAGCAAATCAGAAAAGATTTCGAAGTTGCGGGCCTTATAGGCTCCCGTATATTGCGAAATCTCCTTGAAATCAGGAAAAGCGCACCACTGCCCCATCTCGTGGGTCAATCTTGGCTCGTTCACATCAAAGGTAATCGGCGTTCTTCCCTTCTGAACCACACGAACCATATCCCCATCGAAGTTGTCTTCCGATTGCGGAGCCTTCTTGTCCCAATCCAATCCGCGCGCACCACCCTTTACATGATACTCGCTCTTCGGGTCCCAAGCCCAACCGCCACCAACGGATGCACCACAATATACACGTCGCTTATCGCCTGTTTTCTTCCATTCTTCCACAAAGTTGCCTACCCATTTCACCCAGTTTCCCGCAGGTTCATTGCCCGCAGCAAGCATGCAGAAACTAGGATGATTGCCATATTTCTCAACCATTCGCTGAGTTTCCTGCATCAGATAATGGTCGATGGTCATACCATTGCCCAACTTCACACCATGATTTGGCCAAGATGGACCTTCGGGCTGAAGATAGATTCCCACCTGATCGGCTGCCGAGAAAGCTGCCTCGGGAGGACAATAAGAATGGAATCGCATCATATTGAGTCCATATTCCTTGCATTTTCTGAAAATACGGAGCCACGAAGCCTCATCGGTTGGCGGATAACCCGTCTCAGGGAAACAGCAGTTGCCCACCGTTCCTCGCATCCAAATCTTCTTGCCGTTCATATAAAACTGTCTGCCTTCGATGGAGATCTCGCTCATACCAAAGGTGGTACTGATAGATTCCTTGCCCATCGTGGCAGTCAGGGTATAAAGATTCGGATGGAACTCATCCCAAAGCCTGATATCCTCGCCCATCGGAATAATGACGGAGAATTTTCCATCACTTTCTCTCTTTATTTTAGAAAACGAATGCTTGACGCCACTTACATCAAACTGGAAATCAGCCTTTTGGGCATTCCCCGCCACATCCATCACCACCTTAATCTGCTTGCCATTTACATCAGGATAAACCTGCAGATTGCGGATATACTGCTGCTGATGCGCCTGCAATTCCATTTTTCCGATAATGCCGTTCCAGTTGCCCTGGGTCTGGTCGGTTACGCTATGCGAATCCTGACCCACGCATACATTTTCTATGCCATTATACACCTTGATGCTGATTTCATTATCCTTGCCATATATAATATAAGGTGTAACATCAAACTCATGAGGCACACTCAGCGAAGAATCCCTGCCCGCCAACTTGCCGTTGATATAAACCGAAGTCTCTATATGAGGACGTTCCAGATAGAGGATTACGCGCTGCTTCTTCCACTCCTTAGGCACAAACACCGATTTGCGATACCACGCATTGCCGATGTAATGCTTCTCTGGGGTGAGGAAGAAAGGAAACTTCATGGTTCCCTTGATGCGATGCTTCCCATTTGCCAGCACTTCCTCCTGGCGATATTTCTCCATATAAGGATTGAAATAGAAGGAAGAATCATAAAGACTTCCTGTCCATTGCGTATGGGTACAGACATCATTACCCTTGCCGTTGGTGAGCATCGACCCCGGCAACTTGACCACATCCTCATAGGTAGGCGCATCTCCCTGCGAGAATCGCCACTGCCCCGAGAGGTCTATCTTATTATTTGAGCTGAAGCCCTGTGCCTGCAAGGAAGCACAAGACATCAGACCCAGCATAAAAACTATATTTCTCATTGATGGTAGAATCATTTATTGTTAAATCATTTATTATTGAATAATATTGAATAATACGTCGCATTTATAATGCGTCGTTGATGATTTCCAATTTCACAAGTTCTTCTCCTTCCTTCGTCACATCTGCTTCGCGAGGGAAATAAACCGGCATATCTTTCTGCAAAGGAAGAATGCGGAGTTCCAACTTCTGGCAATCGGCAGGCAGGCGCCACAATCCCATCAGGAACGGGCGACCATTATAGAAATTATCAGCCACCAGTTTGCCATCGGCATAGAGTCGGGCACAATCACCACGATATTGAATTTGCAGGAGATTTCTGCCCTGCAGCATTTCAGGCGAAAGATTTAGCTGATAAACCGCAGCCTTCTTGAAGTCGGCATCAGACGGTTCCTCTGCCACTTTCTGCACACCCATGGTTATCTTGCGAACGCCCTCTGCTTCCTTGATTTTCTTGAAAGAAGGAGCCAGAGACATCATTGGAACCATTTTCTTTGATTTGGAAGTTTGCAACATTCCCGAACCGTTTTTCTGCTCTACCGATTTTCCTTTCTCCTGCAGGAACAGATGCTCCGCCGTCTTGGAATCTACGAGATAGATGTTCTTATAAACAGGTTTGGCGATTCCCATCGCCTTCACATTCTTCAGCACCTTTCCATCCACAGCTATCTCGGTAGGAATGCCCTTGATCTGTTCCAGATAGATTTTTCCATCCCGCTTGGCAATCAACTGTGCCGTAGCGTATCGGATGCCATCGATATTTACCGGGAAGATGCACATCGCACCGGCAGGAACCGTCATCGGACGCTGAGGGAACTTCACGCCACATACCTCAAACTGCACATTCTTCTTGGCAGACAACTGCTGCAATCGCTCATAGTTATTAATGAAAACAAAACCGCTCTTATCTTTAGACCGAAACGACCAGCGAAGATGCGAATCATCGCCCTTCTCTATATCCTGACTGCATGGGAAGCTAGACTCCATCGGAGCCAGTACTTCTGCATAATCATGCATAAAGAGATGCAGTTTGCGGAGCATGAAATAATGAGGATTCTTCTGTCCGAATTCACCCAATGGCGCCTGGAAATCATACGTCTTTACCGGCATATCATTATAATTGGTAGCCTGAGTGCGCTGATTTTCATTCAGATAAACCGCACTACCATCGTCCAGATTACCCGGCATCATCGCAGTAGGATTGGTTCCGCCATGATACATATAATATCCCAGCAGATTGCTTCCGCTACCCAACTTGACGATAGCCAGCGAATACGCATCTTCTGGATAAATATACGGACGGCGATGATAGGAAGTCATCATACCTCCACCCAGTTCGCAGGTGAAATAAGGATAGGCTTCATCCCCCTTGTTGATCTTCGCCTCTTGTTTGCCAAGCTGTTCGGTAGCGATAGCCGTACTGCTTCGGAAAGCCTTGAAGTTGAAAGCCTTGTAGTAATTACCAGCCGTCTCCTTCAGGCTTCGCTCCCAGAAACCATCGGCATAGTCACCATAAAGCGGAACCATCTCGCCGAAAGGCACCGGCGTTTTCAGTTCAGGCCATCCAGTACGGGTATAGAAAGGCAAATCGAAACCTATCTGCTGGGCTATCTTCTTCAGCGCCATCAGATAACTACCCCTGCCACGATATTCGTTATCAAACTGTGCCGCAACTACCGGACCACCATCTTTCCACTGCAATCCCTGCACCTGCGAATAAATCTGACGATAAAGTTCGGTTGTATATTTCAGGAAAGTGGTATTCTCCTCTCTCATCTTGCATCCCTTGGTAAACATCCAGTCAGGTATGGCACCATTGCGAACCTCGCCATGGCAGAAAGGGCCCAGTCGGAGAACCACCGGCATCTCTTCCTGCTTACATACCTCAAGGAAACCACGAAGATTGCGCTGTCCACTCCAGTTGAACACACCTTCTACTTCCTCCACATGGTTCCAAAACACATAGGCAGCAATCATGGTAACGCCACCCTCCTTCATCTTCCTCACTTCCTCTCTCCACTCATTCTGAGGGATTCGTGAATAGTGTACCTCGCCCATCACCGGCACCACTCGCTTACCATCGAAGATAAGGCTATGCTTATCCCATCGGATAGATTGCTGCGGAATCTGTGCCTGGGCATCCATCGAGCAAATTGTCAGGAACGACATCGCTGCAAATAATGTTTTAGTTTTCATTTCCATTTATAGTGTTTTTTAAATTTGTGGGCAAAGTTACAAATATAAAGGCAATATTTACCTATAATTTTGTACAATAAACATAGATTATCTTCTTATTCATTGTTTTTTCAGTCATAATCGAATCCCTACCAATATTTTTTTGTATTTTTGCAGAGAATAAAGGAAAAATCAACTTTGGATATTCCAAACAGAAACAAGAATATGAAGGAAAATATCAAAATAAAAAACGGATTTCAAGGGGAACGCTCATTGGTAATGCCGGAGATGATTCTGGATCTGGCAGAATCTGACCCGGTATTGCGGACCTTGCATATTACAGACATAGGCTACTATCCACATGCTACCTATCATTATAGAGAACGGACGGAATCCATCAACCAATGCGTCCTTATCTATTGTGTAAAGGGCAGCGGACATTACAGCATCAATGGCAAGCAATATAAAGTAAAAGCCAACCAATACTTCATCGTGCCAGCCAATACACCCCATGCCTATGCCTCCAACAACGGCGATCCCTGGACCATCTATTGGATTCACTTCTGTGGAACATTGGCACACATCTATGCCGAAGGTGCAGAGATGCCAACCACCATATCCCCCAATCTGAATTCAAGAATAGCTGACAGAAACAACATCTTCGAAGATATGTTTCTGACCCTATCCGATGGATATAGCCTGGAAAACCTGCGATACACCTCATCGCTCCTGCATTTCTATCTCGGTTCGTTGCGCTATATGCCACAATACAGGAAATTCCACAAGAGAGAGGAACAAAATGATAACGAGACACATAGCATCATCAATGCTGCCTTGAAATATATGGAGGAGAATATAGAGCAATCCATCACACTGCACGATCTGGCAGAATATACCGGATATTCCAATTCCCATTTCTCTGCCATCTTCAAGGGTGCCACGGGTCACAGTCCGTTGAGTTATTTTAATAAGCTGAAGATCAAGAAAGCCTGTGAGCTGCTGGATACCACAGATATGAAAATCAACCAGATAAGCTATAAGATGGGATTCGAAGATTCCTTCTATTTCTCACGCCTATTCTCCAAAATCGTGGGAATATCACCTAAGAAATACCGAGAATCCAAGAAATGACAAAAGAAAAAGGTTCCTACATCTATTTTAACAATAGACGTAGGGACTCAACATACAACTTAAAATCCTATGAGAAAGCAGACAGCTTTCACAACAAACCTAATTCTATCAAACTCTTGAATGACAAGATACCCAAATGATTCTTATCCAACCGGGAAGCCTCTTTCAGATAACGCTCAGCATGCTTCTTATCGCCCAAGCCATAGAAACCAAGGGCAAGCATGTACTTGCAATGTATCTGATTAGAGAGATTCAAATCTCCCTCCCAAATCTGCAAATCAGGCAATGATACGGCAAAGTAATCCATCACTACCTCATCGAAGAGATGATTCTTACCATAATTCACGAGCTTATAGAATCGACCATGAGCCTCATCCACTCTGCCCAGTTTCAGGAGAGCCAATCCCTGATAGAAAATCTTGTCAGGCTTGGCATCATTGTAATACATGGCTGCAGCTGGTTCCTGAGGTCCCTTGGTTGCTTCTTCCCAGCACTCCTTCGCCTTATCTGCCATACCCTTTGCTGCGTATGCACAACCTAGGAAATAATAGAAATCATTCTCCTGTGCACCATAGAGCTTGCCTTCTCCAAGATGATGCGGATAAACCAGACATTCCTCAAGCAGCGAGATGGCAGTATAGTAATCCTTAGCTACCAAAGCCTTCTTAGCCAATTCCAGTCGGCAGAGCTGATACTGTCCGCTCACCTTTCCTTCGCCACCTTCCCATGGATGGAACTGATGAGAATCCAGCTTCTTCATCGCCTCTGCATAGTTACCCGTCTGATTCAGAAGCGTGATTTCTTCCAAGAGCAGGTCATCACGCTTGGCTATCAACTCCGGATATTGCTGAAGATATTTCAGGCGCATCGTATGGTCGTAGCCCAGGCGCTTGTACAACTGATCCAACTCCATCAGGATACGGGCATCGGCGGTATCAAGCAGAAAGGCCTTCTCCATACACTTCACAGCCTCCTCACCCTTGTGCTCCTTGTTGAACAATCCGAGTGCGAGGTTACGCCATACGGTAGGGAACGCAGGATCAAGTTCTGCCGACTCTCTCCATACCTCCATCGCCACATCATACTGGCGCTTGTCGTAATAGAGACAACCCAGATAATAAGGGGCCTTGGCATCCTTCTTATTCATATGCATGGCATCTTTCAATGCCAGAACTGCCTCAGGACGGTTAGGGAAGCAGTAGTCTGATGGATATTTCGAAGCCTGGCCATAAGCAGATTCAGCAATCTCCCAATCATCCGTATCCTTCCGGCGAAGTACCCAACCCAGATAATAATAAGTCATCGGAGTAACAGCCTTGTTATCAATGGCTGCCTGCAAAACCTTCAGAACTTCACCATAAAGACCGGCACCAGCATAATCGAGCGCCAACTCATCATAGTTGTTCGGCATACCATGCATCATCTCTACCATCTTGTCAAGATACTTCTTGTTGTCCGTAGAGAGGAAGAGTTCGAAGAGACAACCATAGTTAAACTGGTCTATCTTCAAAGACTCCTCGCACCAAGCGACAGCTTCATCCTTCTTATCAGTCAATCTGAGAATAGCAGCCTTCAAAGCACGAGCCTTGTGATTATGGGTATTGCGAATCAGACTGTTCTCGATTTCCTCACTTGCATCATCCATACGATGCTGCATCACGGAAATCTGGGCACACTCAAAGAAGCCGGCATCCTGCCATGCACCATTCCAGGTTGATTTGTAGAACATATCGTATGCCTCCCAGATATTACCCTGATATTTCAAGACAAGACCGAGGTTGTAAATAGGTTCACCATCGTATGGATTAGGATTGCGCTTCATCAAGACCTTCACGGCACGACGCAGATACTTCTCAGCCTTGTCGAAACGGCACTTGCGAATGTACCACAATCCCAGGGCATTGTTGCATCGGTAATCCATAGGATCACGGCGGAGTGCCTCCTCGTAATAATCCACCGGATTATAGGTGGCATGACGATACTGCTCCAGATGAAGACCCGTCAGGTAGAGCTGGTCGTTGGTCTTGATCTGCTCAGGAAGCAAGGCAGCCTCGGCAGGGTCAGGGATAGGACGGATTTCATCATCCTCATGTTCCCAAAGCATCAAGTACTTACCATCAAGGGACTCAATAGTGAAAGACAAATTATACCATGCGCTATCTCCTACCTCTACCGTCTCATCCAGAACCTCTTCCGGACTAAGAGTCAACACTTTATTATAGCATTCCCCTTCCTTATCATCAAGAATCACCCTCACCTCCTGCTTGGAAGTGGCAAACACCTTGAAGTTCACCTTGCCTGAAGTGTTTTCCTGGGTTACATTTCCCTGATCATCCACAAAGTCAATGTTCATAATCAGGTCTTTGGTGGCATCCTTCACCACACCCAACTCTCTATAAGGCATGAAATACTGGGTGAATCGCTTTTCTTCGTATGGCATCAGCCAGGTAAAGTCGGGTTGGTTTTCGGTAAATACACCTGCCATCAACTCGATATATGGACCATCCTCATCGGTAAGGTTGCGGTCCCAGGCCTGTCCGAAATCACCATTACCCCAGGTCCACTGCTTCTTACCCGGAGATACATGATGATTGGCTACATGAAGCATACCAGCCTGGGTATCATTCTCATAACCACCCTCGAAATCATACATTGAGTTGACACCCATATAAGATGTAGGAACCTTGATGTTCTTATAATTGGATATATCGACACCGGCCGAATAATCCATCTTGTAATAGGTACCCGTAGCGATAGGGAAACTGCTGACGGCACGCTTGCCATGATCGAATACGGCATTGATATCTGGCGGGAACACACTCTGGTAATAATCGTTCACAGCCACGGCAGGGTTCGCCCACCAGAGGAAAGTCTGAGGCACGTTGGTGCGGTTGTAGAGCTGACCCTTGATTTCCAAGTAAGCCTTGCCTGGGCGCAGGGTAAAGCCTGCCATACCCTTCTGGTGGAACATCTTTTCTGTTTCGCTCACCCATACGGTAACAGATCCATCCTCGTTCTCCTCGATGGTGCTATCCACTGGGAGATAGGTACTAGGACGATGGTGCTGAGGCCAGTTGAACTCAATGCCACCGCTGATCCACGGACCAGTCAACCCCACCAATGCCGGTTTGATGACATGATTATAATATACAAAGTGACGCTGCTTGATCTTATCGTATGCCATCTGCACACGACCGCCCAACTCGGGCAGAATCATCACCTTGATGTATTCATTTTCAATCCAGATGGCGTGCCACTCCTTATCCACCTTTTCATCGCTGATACTCTCGATGACAGGATAAGGATAAACCACACCACTCGAACCCTGATAAACTCGTTTTTCCAAGAAAATAGGATTCTTCTCAGGGGTTCCAACCTCATAAGTTGGAATCACCACTGTTTCTCTCCAAGCTTTAACCATAATTATTTAATGTTTTATTAATTCTTTTTCCAATTCTTCGAGTGATTTGCCTTTGGTCTCAGGTAACAGTAAAGAGACGAAGAGGAAACCACCCAGACATACAGCACTATAAGTCCAGAAGGTACCATAACTGCCCAATACCACATTGAGCAAAGGGAACGTATAGGTAAGCGTAGAACTTCCCACCCAGAGGGCAAAGGTACTGGTAGCTACCGCCACGGCACGCACCCTGTTAGGGAAGATTTCTGCCAGAAGCACCCAGGTAACAGGCCCCAGCGTCATGGCATAGCAGGCGATGGCTGCCACTACCAGCACGATCATAAACCATCCTGTAATCTGGAAGAAATAACAGATGCCCAGAATAAGATAGATGCCGCAAAGTCCGCCGGCACCCAGTTTCATCAAAGCCTTTCTACCCCATTTATCTACCATGAAGATGGCAACAAATGTAAAGATAACATTGGCTATTCCCGTTACCACGATATTGAAAAGCACATCACCGATGGCATAACCTGCCGACTGGAATATCTCCTGCGCATAATTGAAGATGACATTCGTTCCGCACCATTGCTGGAAGAAGGCAACCACCACACCCAGTAGGAGCACCTTGCGATAAGGTTTGCTGAACAAGGTCTTCAATCCTGCCTGCGAAGAATCCTTTTCGTTAGCCTCTCTCACGGCCTGCAACTCTGCCTGCGCATAGCTGTTTCCACCTATCTTATTCAATGTAACGAAAGCTTTCTTTTCTCTATTTTTCATAGCCAGCCAACGGGGACTCTCAGGAATGAAGCAAGCCATCACACAGAATACTGCCGCAGGAAAGGCTGCTGCCCAGAACATCCATCTCCAAGCCATCTGCCCATTCCAGGATGCAGCAATATCTGCTGAGGAGAAAGAAACTGGGATAGGTTCTGCTATCAGCCAGTTGGTTATCTGCGCCGCCAGAATACCAAGCACGATGGTCAATTGGTTCAAAGAAACCAGTTTTCCTCTGATGGAGGTCGGTGCCACTTCTGCAATATACATAGGTGAAAGTCCTGAAGCCACTCCGATGCCGATGCCTCCGAAGAAACGGGCCACCAGAAAGTAGCTGAAGGTATCAGCCATTCCCGTTGCTATCGCCGAGAAGAAAAAGATCAGGGCGGCAACAATCAGGAGTTTCTTTCTGCCGATACGGTCGGCAAGCGAACCGCAGAGCATCGCTCCTATCAGACAGCCTATCAAGGCGATGGTCATCGCCAGACCTTGGTCTGAAGGGTTATCGGCTATCTGATAATACAGTTCGTAGAAGGGTTTGGCACCGCCAATCACTACCCAATCATAACCGAACAGCAATCCACCCATCGCCGATACCAGACAGATGAAATACACAAATCCTTTGTTTATCGTTTCCATGCTAGTTGTTTTTATTTGTTTTTTCCGGGTGCAAAGGTATCGCTTTTATCGGAAAGATGGAATAGAATAAAAGCGGAAAAATAATGGAGAATCTTACGATAGCCATTCTGATATTCATAAAAAATAGTGGTTTGCGAAGAAGTATAAGAAACATGAATGTATTTATATAACAAAAAACCGTGGATGCTTCCTTACATCCACGGTTTTTTGTATTTTTATTCAGATATTCATCTTGTTTTCAAGATATTCATCTCATTCAAGATATTCTCTTTCCAACCTTTGCGGCAACAAACGCAATCATCAAGCCCAGACAGGCGGCAATGCTGATGGCAATGCGGAGACCGGTGGCTTCAGCAAGCCATCCGATAACCGGTGGTCCTACCAGGAAACCGAAGAAACTGATGCTCGAAACGATGGTGATGGCGATGCTCGCCTTGATGGTTCCCAGCTTTCCGGCGATACTGTAACAGATAGGAACCGATGAAGAGATGCCGAAACCTACCAGCAGGAAGCCCAAGGTGGCAGGAATCAGATAAGGCAAGGCGGCAGCCAGCCACAAACCACCCACAATCAAACCACCACAAACCTTCAACACCCTGGATGGTCCGTATTTCGTTACGAAACCATCGGCCAGGAATCTACCCAGAGTCATCGCTCCCATACCAGCCACATAGCCCGCACGGATAAAAGCCTCACCGGGTTTTACTACAGATGAGAAATACACACCACTCCAATCGTAAACAGTTCCTTCACAGAACATGCCGGCAAATCCCACCAATCCCAGGAGAAAAAGAATCGGGTCGATGGTCTTGAAAGAGAACTTCGGCACATCCTCCTCTTCCGCCTTCGCCGTAGCATCATCTACCAGAAAACGAAATCCGATGGCGATGATAAGAAGACTCATCGCCAGGATGGCTCCAAAATGAACCTCTATCGGAAGCAGGGTATTAGCAAAGACGGCTCCGATGATACCGCCCGAGAATCCACCCAAACTCCACAGACCATGAAAAGAAGACATGATGTTACGCCCATACATCTTCTCTACCAGGCAAGCCTGGGTATTGGTGGCGATGTTCATCAGATTCGCCATCATTCCGAAAGCCATCAGACTCAATATCAAATTGAAAACCGTAGTGCTGCTTCCTATGCAGAAGAGCACCAATGCATAGAGAATTTCAGATAAGGCAAGCATCCTCTTGCTGCCAAACCTGCTCACCAAGACACCCGAGAAAGCCATCATCAGAAGCTGACCGATAGGAATAGCGAAAAGCACCGATCCCAACTGGCCGTTGCTCAGATGCAACATCTGTTTAACATCCGGAATACGGCTTGCCCAACTGGCAAACACCACTCCCGGTACAAAATAGTAAGCCGCAACCGCCACTCGCTTGCGAACCAAATCACTCAAATGATTCAAACTTACAGTCATCCCTCTTAATACCTTATTTAATAATACCGATTTTTTGTTTTCGGCTGCAAAATTACTAAAAAAAGCAGAAAAAGAACGATATTTGAACAAAAAATATAGCTTAGTATGAGATTTTTGCCGTACCTTTGCGCCTAGAAAGAGATTAAAAACAAACTAGCAATGAAGAAACAAACAATGATTACCCTGGCACTCGCCTTGACCTTGGCGATGCCAACCATGCCAGCCTTCGCCCAAAAGGCAATGAGCAAGAAAGAAATCGCCGAAAAGGAAAAGGCTTTCAAGAACCTTCAGCATCCCTGGAAGGGAAAGAAGGTGGCTTACTTCGGCGACTCCATCACCGATCCAAGAATCAAGGCATCGAAGGTGAAATACTGGGGATTCCTACAGGATTGGCTCGGCATTACCCCCTACGTTTATGGTGTAAGCGGCCGACAGTGGAACGATATTCCCCGACAGGCTGATCTACTCCAGAAAGAGCATGGTGATGATTTCGATGCCATTCTCATCTTTATGGGTACGAACGATTACAACAACGGTGTGCCTATCGGTGAATGGTACACGGAGACTTTCGACAGCGTAAGAGTAGCCCTTCACAAGCCAAGCGAAATGGTTCAGCGTCGCCATCGCCATTTTGCCATGGATGAGAACACCTTGAAAGGTCGCATCAACATAGCTATGTCGAAGTTGAAGCAGATGTATCCTACCAAGCAAATCGTGGTGATGACTCCTATCCATCGTGCTTACTTTGGAAGTAGCGACAAGAACATCCAGCCTGATGAGATGTACGAGAACGTACGTGGCATTTTCTTCGATGAATACGTAAAGGCGATTAAGGAAGTGGGCAATGTGTGGGCAGTACCGGTCATCGACCTCAACTCCCTTTCGGGTCTCTTTCCTCTTTACGATGCTGGCGCCCAGATGTTCAACAAGCCGGATACCGACCGTCTTCATCCTAATGATTCCGGTCATGCCCGTATGGCAAAGACCATCATGCAGCAGCTCTCCGCCCTGCCTTGCGACTTCTAGAGAAGGAGCAGCGGATATTGAAAAGTGTATTATTTCGCCCCTATTTTATATTAAAAAGTGTAAAATCCCGCAGGAGTTTGCCTATATTTTAGGTAAATTTCTGCGTTTTTTGCCTATGTTTTAGGAAGTTTTTCATATAAGTTGCCTATGTTTTAGGAAGATTTTCATATAAGTTGCCTATGTTTTAGGAAGATTTTCATATAAGTTGCCTATGTTTTAGGAAGGTTTTCATATAAGTTACCTATGTTTTAGGAAAGTTTCACTATATTTTTGCCTATGTTTTAGGAAAAAAGAGTAACTTTGCAGCATAACTTAAAGAGAAGGAAACGTTATGATATATAGACAATTAACAGAAGAACTCCAGAAATGGAGTGAAAGAGACAACAGGAAGCCATTGGTTTTACGAGGCGCAAGACAAGTTGGAAAGACAACATTGGTCAATGAATTGGGTAAGAAATACGATGTATATATCAAACTGAATCTAGAACAAAGCTCCGATGCAGAAATCTTTGCCAAATCAGACAATGTAAAAGAGATATATCAATACATCTGCCTCAAGAAGAAAATCAAGGTAGATGAAGGTAAGCGTACTCTACTTTTTATTGATGAGATACAAAACGAACCAAAAGCAGTTGGTCTGCTGAGATACTTCTATGAAGAGATGCCATGGTTGCACATCATAGCAGCAGGTTCCAGACTTCAAACCCTCATCAAGCAGCGCATCTCTTTCCCTGTGGGAAGAGTGGATTATCTATCCCTTCGTCCATGCTCCTTCTTGGAATATCTCGATGCTATAGGTGAAGACCAATTGGTACAAATGGTGAAAGAAATCAGTGTATCACCTCTATATCACGAGATGTTACTGAACCATTTCAATCATTACACCTTGATAGGTGGTATGCCTGAAGCCTTAGTAGAATATGCCAAGACTCATAACCTAACCAAGTTAGCCCCTATCTATCGTTCACTGCTTGATGGCTACAATGAAGATGTAGAAAAATATGCTCGTAATGAAAACCAAGTAAAGGTTATCCGCCATCTGCTTACACATGGCTGGGCAGAGGCAGGACAATCCATTACTTTCGCTCGATTTGGAGGTAGCAACTACACAAGCAAGGAGGTACATGAGGCTTTGGAAGTGATGCAGAAAGCATTCTTGCTCAATTTGGACTATCCCGTCACATCTGTGAAAGCCCCAGCTGTACCAGCCATAGCAAGACAACCCAAGCTAGTATGGGTAGATACGGGCATCATGAATTTCTCCGTTGACATTCAGGCAGAATATCTGCAAGGCAATTCTCTCTTGGATGTATGGAAGGGGCATGCTGCGGAACAAATCATAGCCCAAGAGCTGCGCATTGTTTTGGATCGCAACTTCCGCAACGAGCAATATTACTGGGTAAGAGACAAAAAGGGTTCATCAGCAGAGGTAGATTTCGTTTGGCAACATCACTCACAGATTCTCCCGATAGAAGTGAAGTCTGGCACAAATGCCCATCTTCGATCCCTCCACTCCTTCATGTCTCAGCCTGATGCCCCAAGCATTGCCATCCGCATTTGGCCAGGAGAATATAGCATAGACGAAGTGGTATCCCCTACAGGTCATCCCTTCCGTCTTATCAATCTTCCCTTCTATTATGTGGGGATACTGGATAAGATATTGGAAATGGTATAATCCAAGGCTATAAAACCAGAAGAAGCCACATGATTAGCCATAAGATAGCCGTCCATCAGCTGATTGACGTGTGCACAACACGTGTTGTGCATGTGCACATCAGCTGTTGGACGAGCGCACAACAGCTGTTGTGCGGCTGAAGATATAGGGTTCTCCGGCTTATAACATTAATTCTTCCGACAACAAGTAAAGGTTACTCCGAAGACTATTTACGTAAAACCGATGCAACGATGATAGTACTTACAAGCAACTATGATAGCACTTACAAGGCGCAAAGACGTTACTGAGAGGTTGCCATGATAGTACTGACGAGGCGTAAAGCGGCTTGTATCGCTTATTGCCTCACTATGGCACAACATTGCCGCTTACCATGCCCATAGGGGTACAGAATTCTCCTTTCACACTTTAATAGTTGATTATGTGCATACTATGGTGGTCGTGAAAGGAGAATAAGAGTTGAATTGCTGTTTTTGAGAAGCTATTTCTGAAGGTGACTTTATGTTGAATCGGCTCAAAATACCATTGTATATTCAAGTTTTGCAAGTTCAGAAGTTAAAGGAGTTATCGCTCCCTGCAGTCGCTGAGGAGTTAAGTCATAACCTTAATGATAGTTTTACAGGCAAAGTTAATGAAAATATGGCAAAACTCAAAGAAAAGTTCAATAATAGTATAATATATTATAAATAAGAATGCGATATTGTACTTTATCTTGCGAAATCTGAAAATATTTATTATTTTTGCACAATAAGTACAATATAACGCACTTAATGGCATGAATATTCAAGAAGTAATGAAATCCCAGCGTAAGGTCTTGGGCATTACCCACATTTAAACATTCATAAGATATGAAACTTAACAAAATCCATCATATAGCCGTGATTTGCTCCGACTATGTGAAATCCAAGCATTTCTACACAGATGTGCTCGGAATGAAGATCATGAGTGAAAACTATCGTAAGGAACGTGACTCATGGAAAGCTGACTGCTGGCTTGATGACAACTATGTCATCGAGTTATTCTCCTTCCCTAACCCACCAGCACGTCCTTCCTATCCGGAAGCAACCGGTCTGCGCCATCTTGCTTTTGAGGTAGATGATCTTTCGGATGCAATTGATGAACTTGACAGTAAAGGCATCGCTCATGAGCCTATACGCACGGATGAATATACTGACAAGCGATTTGTATTCTTCAGTGACCCAGATGGTTTGCCGATAGAATTGTATGAAAAATAAAGATTCCGTTTCATCGTATTTGATAGAATGCAGCAAATAAACATCCAATATTACAACTCGCCCTGCGGAGAGTTAATTCTGGCATCTGTGGGTGATGATTTGTGTCTTTGTGATTGGAATGAAATGCCATGTGCAGAGCGCAATAAGCTTCGGGTTTCGCAGTATATGAAGGCTGAGTTCAAGATTGAGACAACCCCTATCCTGGAACTTGCCAAGAAGCAGCTGAATGAATATTTCACCGGTATCCGCAAGATATTCGATATTCCGTTGCGTCCTATAGGAACCGATTTTCAGAAAAAAGTATGGCATGCATTGCTCAACATACCCTACGGAGAAACAAGAAGCTATAAGGAAATAGCCATAAGTATGGGTAACCCCAATGGCACAAGAGCCGTGGCTGGTGCCATCGGAGCTAATGGCATCAGCATTTTCATTCCCTGCCATCGTGTTATCGGTAGCAATCATTGCCTTACAGGTTTTGCCGGAGGTTTAGACGCAAAGAGAAGGCTATTGGAGCTTGAAGCAGAACAAAAACAACATAAAAAGTTGATTTTCAAATAAGAGAGTAAAAAACAAATGAACAAAAGAAATGAACATCAAGTCTATAGGCAGTAAAATCAAGGGAAATCCTACGATGGTAGAGGGTACTGTGTATTCCATGCTCATCATCTGTAGCATTTCCCATTTCCTGAACGATATGATTCAGTCGATTATCCCTTCCATCTATCCGATTGTGAAGGATAAGTTCGATTTCTCGTTTGCACAGATAGGCATCATCACGCTGGTTTTCCAGATGACATCTTCTATTCTGCAACCTTTCACAGGACTTTATGCCGATAAGCATCCCCGTCCCTATGCCCTCTCCATCGGCATGTGCTTCACATTGGTGGGCCTGCTCCTGCTGGCTTTCGCCGAGAATTATTTCCTGATTCTCCTGGCAGTGAGCGTTGTCGGCCTGGGTTCGTCCGTGTTTCATCCCACAGCATCGAGAGTGGCACAGATGGCATCGGGAGGCAAGAAGAGTCTGGCAC
>ERZ1023839.154-NODE-154-length-22135-cov-23.495471_pt1 | contig 22135 bp, 29 predicted proteins | sample MGYA00380383_ERZ1023839 | MGnify/ENA primary metagenome ERZ1023839 (study PRJEB33179, sample SAMN07449065) | human gut metagenome | biome: Human-gut; feature: Human associated habitat; material: Faeces | host: Homo sapiens | place: India:Kasaragod | collected... | reverse complement strand
CACGTTGGTATTCTCGTTTCGCCGACACAGATGTACCATGCAGGCAACCCGATAGGATATGCAGACCTAAGTAGTAGTTACTGGCAACAGCACTTAATCGGTGCAGGACGAGTAAAACAATAGAAAGGACTTGAAAATATGTTTAAGAAGAATAAGAAACAGACAGAAACTATCAAAGAACCAAAAGAAAAAAAGGTGCGTACTGTTAAGGTAGGCACACATAAGAAAGCCGTGATTGCGTTGTGGGTGGTACTTATTGCAAGCGTGAGCTTTGGGGTGTATAAGAACTTTACCGCTATCGACCAGCACACCACCCATGAAAAAGAAATCATTGAACTTCGCTTGCAGGACACCAACGGGATAGAAAATTTCGTGAAGAAGTTTGCGAAGTCCTATTACACATGGAATAACAGTAAAGAAGCGATTGAATCAAGGACGCAGGCAATCAACGGTTATCTGACAAAGGAATTGCAGGACTTGAATGTTGATACCATTAGAACGGATATACCGACCAGCTCCACAGTTACAGATGTGATTGTATGGAGTATCGAACAATCGGGAACGGACACTTTTTCTGCTACCTACGAAGTAGATCAGCAGATAAAAGAGGGAGAAAAGACAAGCAATGTGAAAGCAACCTATACCGTAAAAGTCCATATAGACGCTGACGGGGATATGGTAATCGTTCAGAACCCTACCCTTGCACCAGCAATCGAAAAATCAGACTATGAGCCTAAGACACCAGAAGCAGACGCAAGTGTAGACGCTGATACCGTGAATGACGCTACCGCATTTCTGGAAACATTCTTTAAGCTCTACCCGACAGCTACGGAAAAAGAACTTGCCTATTATGTATCGGGAAATGTGCTTGAACCTATCGGCAGGGACTATCTTTATTCTGAACTGGTAAACCCTATCTTTACAAAGGACGGGGACAATGTGAAAGTCAAGGTAGGCGTGAAATTCCTTGATAATCAGACAAAGGCGACGCAGATATCGCAGTATGAACTTGTGCTACATAAGGATAGTAACTGGAAGATTGTAGGATAAATTATATAGCGTGCATTTCCTAAATGAGATTTGCACGCTTCACTTTCTGTACAAACACCATATAACACTTGACAACAGCGTTACTCTGTTATATACTGTTTATACAGAAAGGAGCTGTGAGATGAAAATTATTATAAACCATTCTTCAATGATACCTATTTACGAGCAAATAGTAGAACAAGTTAAAGCTTTAATTCGGAATGGAAAATTAAAAGAAAATGATAATCTTCCGTCTGTTCGTTCTCTTGCAAAAGAATTAAAAATAAGTGCTCTAACTGTGAAAAAAGCATATGATAGCTTGGAAAACGAGGGGTTTACGGTAACAATTCATGGAAAAGGAACATATGTTACTGCTACAAATACAGAGCTTTTATTAGAGGAACAGAAAAAGGAATTAGAAAGTGATTTAGAACGAGTTATTCAAAAAGGCAGATGTTATGGTATCAGTGATGAAGATATAAAAAAACTATTTGAGTTAATTTTGGAGGGTTAGATATGTTAAAAATTGAGCATTTGAAAAAAAGTTATGAAAACTTTTCGCTTGATTGTTCTCTTGAAGTAAAGAAAGGTCATGTAACTGGTTTGATTGGTCAAAATGGTGCAGGAAAAAGCACAACATTTAAAGCTATTTTAGGGCTAATTTCCTTTGATAGTGGAACTATCAATATTCTTGGAAAGTCATTACAAGATTTTACTGCAAAAGACAAGCAAGATTTGGGAGTAGTTCTTTCGGACTCTGGCTTTAGTGGATATTTAACAATCAATGATATTATTCCTATTATTGATAATTTATATCAAAATTTTGATAAATCATTTTTTATAGAACAAGTTAAAAAGTTTCAGCTTCCACGAAATAAAAGAATAAAAGATTTTTCAACTGGTATGAAAGCGAAAGTAAAAGTCTTAGTTGCTGTTTCACACAATGCAAAGTTGTTAATTCTTGATGAACCAACGGCGGGATTAGATGTAATAGCTAGAGATGAATTGTTAGAAATGCTAAGAGATTTTATAGAAAAAGACGAAGAACGCTCTATTTTAATTAGTTCTCACATTTCCAGTGATTTAGAAACTTTATGTGATGACCTTTATATGATACATCAAGGAAAAGTAATTATGCACGAAGATACTGATGTTTTACTAAGCGATTATGCACTACTTAAAGTTGATGAAGAAGAATATTCCAAATTAGATAGACAATATATTTTACGTACAAAAAAAGAAAGCTATGGATATAGTTGTTTAACTAATCAAAAACAATATTATGCTGAAAATTATCCTCAAATGGCGATTGAAAAAGGAAATATAGACGAAGTAATAACAATGATGATTAGAGGTGTTGAATAATGAAAGGTTTATTGATTAAAGATTTTAAATTGCTGAAAGGACAGAAAAACTTCTTTATGACTATTACTGCTATATCTATAATAATGATAATAGTATCTCCGGGGACTTCGTTTCCGATTGGTTTCTTAGGTTTTGTGGGGGCATTATTCTCATTGAGTTCAATTAGCTATGATGAATTTGATAATGGAAATGCTTTTTTATTTTCTTTACCGATAACACGAAAAGATTATGTACTGGAAAAATATATTTTTGGATTGATTTCAGGAATAATGTTTTTGTTGTTGGGAACTGTTATTAGTTTAGTTGTTATTGGTATTACAAAAACAGGCAGTTTTAATGAAATTTTTTTAACAGCAGGTTCTTTATTTCCTACTATTTTATTGATTTTATCAATCATGCTTCCTTTTATCTTGAAATTTGGTGGAGAAAAAGGAAGAATTGCTATCATAGGTGTAATGGGATTTATATTTGTTATAGGACTGCTTCTTATAAAAACTACTGAATATTTAGGAATAGATTTATATGTCTTAATAAATAAATTACCTAAATTTGAACCACTAGTATATATAATATTATTTTTATTGCTTTCAGTTGTTATTTTAGGTATCTCCTATCTTATTAGCTTAACAATACTAAAGAAAAAAGAGTTTTAGAAAAGAGAGGTGTGCTTATGGACTTGACTATTTTGGTAGTAGGATTGATATTGGGCGTTGGTATTCCTTTAAGAAATAAGGCAATCAAAAAGCGTAGAGAAAATATGAAAGAGAAAGGAAATGAGGAAAAATGAAAAAATATGAATATTTAGAAATTGATTATACTGCGAAAGGTGTTGTGTTCCTTTGCACCGATAAACATAAGGAAGTTATAAATAGCTATGCAGAAAATGGGTATCGCTATGTTGGTTTTATACCTACAGAAATTGACGCAAAAGGTTGTATGCGAAAGATTGATTTAATTTTTGAAAAAGAAGATTAACTCATTTTAGGGAGTTGGTTCGAATGATAGGGTTAAAAAAACGAGATATTAAAAAAGCATTAAAGGCTGGTGCAAAGGCTGGCGGTATGTCATTAGCTGATGTACGGGAAAATATTGAAGCAACGATTGATGAAGCTATGAATAGCACCGACCCAGAGGTGCAGGCAAATTTCAAAAAGTATTTTGGGAATAAACGCCCTACACCAGAAGAATATATTTATATCATTACAAAAAAGACAAAGGTAAAATTATAATAAAAGGGTCGTGGAAATGCTTCACAAAATTGTGATCTGCATTATCACGGCTCTTTTACTCTCTGTTTACTTTCAAAACTGTAAGTGTACAAATATATTGCTTGTGATTGAAGATAATGGTTGTGGAATAAAAGCGTCTGATTTATCCCGTGTATTTGAAAAAGGTTTTACGGGTTCAAATAGAAACAAGGCAAATGCAACGGGTATGGGACTGTATCTATCGAAAAAATTATGCGATAGGTTGGGCTTGAAATTGGATATTGCTTCTACGGAAAAAGAATATACAAGACTGACCATTACATTTCCAAAAGGAACAGTTCATAATTTTTCAGAGTAATTTGAAAACCATGCCAACATTGATACGGTGCTTTAAGGGGGCTTGCATTATGGAAAGCTTTAAGTACAATTCTTTGCAATCAAATTCCACCTAATAGCACACTATTAAAAATTGAATATGTTTTAGCTTTAAAGGCTCGTACAGACTATATGTTTTGTGCGGGCTTTTTTCATACCCGAAAAAAATTTAAAAATTTTTCAAAAGAGGTCATTAAATCACACCTTTCATTCCCTATATGGTGCGGAAAGAGGGATAAACACTTTTCAAATCATAGTGGAAAGGGGGTGAGATTGATGAAACCGTCTGACTTCCAGAAAACAGTTCAATGTCGCTTTGAAAGTTGTTTGAAGAAAGTTGTCCGTCATATTGTAAAGGACTACCAACAAGGATTGAAACGACGAAAAGATAAAGAAATTCCATTCTGTGAACTTCCAGAAATTTTCGTTGAAAATTTTGCTGTGTGGGATGACTACGAAACAGATTATACAATCTTTTCAGTATGTGGCATTGATATTCGTGTCCTTGATGATGAGCTGGCAGAAGCCTTGAAAAAACTTCCAGAAAGAAAGAGAAATACTCTGTTAATGTATTACTTCTTGGAAATGACAGAAAGTGAAATTGCCAACTTACAAAAGATTACGCAAAGCGGTGTATTTAGAAACCGACATCATGCTTTGGAAACTATGAAAAAAATACTAAAGGAGAAGCAGTAAAATGAAGCAAACATTTAAGAAGCCGTCCTACTATTTGCTTTCGCAAGCAATGGACGGGGACGAAAAAGCGATTGAAAAAATACTGGCATTTTATGACCCGTACATATCAAAGTGCTGTTTGCGTCCACTCTATGATGAATACGGCAATGTCTATATTGTTGTAGATATGGAGTTAAAGGGACTTATCCGAGAAGCACTTATCAAAATGATTTTAGGGTTTGATATTGCCTTAGAAATCGAAGAAGAATAAGCAGTTTTTAGCAGAGCATGGTTTAATGTCCCCCTCTTTCCTGCTCTGCCCTGCTTTTACATGAAAGCAACACGCTTTCGCCACAGCTCTTTGACAACTGAATAAAGCAGACAGATACGTTTGTGAGATAGCGAGCCACGGGGACTGTACGCCACGACCTTTCCAAAAGAAAGCGAGCGACCCACGCAGTGATCCGAGAGCGACTGTTGGAAAAGTCGTTTTGCCATGACCTATCCTCACAGAATAATGATACGTCCGCATGGTGCGGTTCTGCCCACAAGAATGGGAATAGTTGAGATACTAATGGAGCTTTCCAAAGCCGTCTGTCTGCTTGTAAAAAAACAACACACAGTAAAGGGGGTGCATAGATTATGAACAATACTGATGTGCCTATCTGGGAAAAATATACGCTGACGATTGAAGAAGCGTCTAAATACTTCCGCATTGGCGAAAAAAAATTGCGTAAATTAGCCGAAGAAAATATTGACGCTGGCTGGGTTATCGTGAACGGTAATCGTATTCAGATTAAGCGAAAACAATTTGAAAAAATCATAGATACATTGGACGAAATCTAATGTCATTGAGCCGTAGATATGGTATAATAAAGTATAGCGTATCACGGCTCATTCCATGACGGAAAGGAGCTTTACACTATGTCTAATGTAAAACGAAAAGACAGTAAAAATCGCAATTTGCGTAATGGAGAGAGCCAGCGAAAAGACGGAAGATACGTTTATAAATATACCGATATATACGGAAAGCCACAATTTATCTATTCTTGGAAACTTGTACCGACAGACAAGACACCTGCTGGAAAGCGTGATGATATTTCATTGAGGGAAAAAGAAGCACAGATAAAAAAAGACCTTAACGACAGTATCGACACAGTCGGCGGTAAAATGACAGTCTGCCAGCTTTACGAGAAAAAGAACAGCCAAAGAAAGAACATCAAGAGGGCTACCGAAAAGGGACGAAAGTATCTTATGAACGCTCTGAAAAATGACCCATTGGGTATGAGGGCGATTGATACTGTTAAGCAGTCGGACGCTAAAGAATGGGCTATCAGAATGAGTGAAAAAGGATATGCCTATAAAACAATTGATAACTATAAGCGTTCCTTGAAAGCGTCATTTTACATGGCGATACAAGACGACTGTATCAGAAAGAACCCATTTGAATTTAAGCTAAGTGATGTTCTGGAAGATGATACGGAGCAGAAAGTTATCCTTACACCAGAGCAGGAAGAACGCCTGCTTGCCTTTATGGAAAAGGATAAGATTTACAGCAAGTATTATGATGAGGTTGTGCTTCTGTTGGAAACGGGACTTCGTATTTCTGAATTTTGCGGACTGACGACGCATATTGATATGCAGAACAAAATACTCAATATAGACCACCAGTTATTGAAAGACAGCGAAATCGGTTACTATATTGAAACGCCAAAAACCAAAAACGGAAAACGGGAACTTCCATTGACAGAACGGGCTTATCAAGCAATCCAAAGAATACTAAAGAACAGAGGAAAGGCACAACCGCTGATTGTAGGTGGTTACAGCAATTTCCTATTCTTAAACCGTGAGGGCTTGCCTAAAGTTGCAGGAAACTATGAGGGCATGGTGCGAGGACTAATTAAGAAGTATAACAAGTATCACACGGATAAGTTACCGAACATCACACCACATTCATTCAGACATACTTATTGTACGAATATGGCAAATAGAGGAATGAACCCAAACACCCTGCAATATCTCATGGGACACGCTAACATAACTATGACACTGGGTTATTACGCACACGGTACATTTCAATCTGCAAAAGCAGAACTGGAAAGACTGGCTTGTTAATATCGGAGCGTATATTTACTACTCATTTACTACTTTTGGTTGCATTTTCATGCTGGTAAATGCCAGCTTATGCAAGGTATCTTCCGAAAAGAAAATACCGATAAAGCCCTAAAATACGGGATATATCGGCATTTACCAACTTATGAAAAGATAATCAGAAATTTAGTAAGTTTTTTAAATAAAAAGATGATTTTTGACATTAAATTGTAAAAAAAATTACACTTTAAAAATATTAAAAAGTATTTTTTTTACACTTTTATTATATATTTGTTATATAATCTTGTCTTTGACAGTTGTAACATAAAAATAGCCTGCAAACCCTGGTAAATACTGGATTTGCAGGCTTTTATTTTTCTGCGTACAACTTTATTTTTTTATCTGTTTAAAAATTTTATTAAATTTCTCATAAGTTATTATTTCATAATCTGTTCTAAAACTAAATTTATCATGTAAATGGTCTGTTACATTATCTCCAACATAAGCGGGTGAATATCCGATGCCTTTTTCTTCATACACTTCCATTTTTCTTGATTTTTCAATTATTTGAGTATTGGTGTATTTATAATCTAGTTTGTTTTCTAATATTCTATAAATTAACAATGAAATGAAACAGGTTAAGAAATGAGCTGTTATTCTATCTTCTCTAGAAAGATAAATGTCACCTGATTCAAAATCTGATTTTAATATTCTGAAATTTTCTTCAATTTCTCATCTATTCTTAGAAATATTTAGAATATCTTCAATATTGCTATTTAAATTTGTAGTAATTCCATAGTATCCATCATATTTTTCTTCTTCCAAAATTACTGAATCATCAATTGAATATTTATATGTAAATTTCTCTTTTTCTTTTGAATCATTCAAAAAATTTGAATCTTGAGTTTTCACTTTCTTTTCCTTTGTTATAACATCTTCTTTAATAAGACGCCTGTAATCATTTGGATTATTGCTTAATTTCATTTTGCTACCATCATTTGATGAAAAAATTTTGTTTTTTGCTCTTTCAATTTGAACGTTTCTTAAATAATCTCTATATTTAATTTGATATGTAACAATTAATGTGCGGACGCTTATTATTTCCATTTATATAGATAATGTAGATAAATTTTTCCTCTTTTTATTTTACAAACAATGTGAGATAATGCTGTTAAGGTAGGAATTGAGAATGAAAAGGTCAAAAGAGTTTAAAAGAAAAGTTAATGGTTTTACTTTAATCGAACTTATAAGTGTTGTTAGTATTATGGCGATTATTTTGTTAATCGCTATTCCAGCTTATACGACAATTACAAATAAGACTAAGGAAAATATTTATCAATCTAAAGTAACAGAACTTCTTGCTAAAGCTGAAAGTTATTCAGAAACTTCAAATGTTTTTGCTATGGATGTTAACACTTTAATACAACAAGGTCTTATTAGTGCTGATAATGAATCTGGAAATCTAATCGATCCTAGATCAAATCGTAAGATGAATTGTGATATTATTGAAGTGAATTACGAAGGAAATACTTATAAAGCTAATTATATTGAAAATGATACTTGTTTAGGAGAAGAAGAACTCAATAACCGTTATGGTATGGGCTATATTACGATTTATGATGAAAATGGTAATGAAGTATCCAATAATACATGGTCACAAACAGCCTTTGAAAATTTTCAATTTCGTTTAAAAAATGAAAGTAATTTAGAAAATTTAGTTAGTTTCACTTGGAATGGAGAAGAAGAAAAAACTTGTACCAAAGAAGAGTATGATGATTGTCTTTACCAAATAAGTGCGCAACTTATTAAAAATATAACGGTTACTTTACATGTTGTTATGAATATTAACGGACAAGAAGTTAATCAAAAATATAGTGCTCATGGTTTAATAGACCGTGAAAAACCGACAGTTTCAGTAGATGATATAAATAATGAAAATTATACAACTGATTTAAGAAAAGTTAGTTTTGTTTTAGATGATAGATCTGGTAGTGGTATTTCTCATTATGCTGTGGTAAGTGATGATATCACATCTTGTGATAATGATGGAATAGTATACCAATCTACTGAAGATGTTCATCCAACAGTTTATTTGGATAATGGTGATTATATTGTTTGTGCAAAAGATAAGGTAGGAAATGTTTCTGATATAGATGACAAAAGTAAAGTTCATGTTGAAAAAGTGAATTCAAATAACTTTAAAATAAAAGTAACAAATAGTTCTAATAGTAATTGGACAAATAAAGATGTTACTTTAGCTGTTAGTTGGGATATTGAAAACATTGATTTTTGTACTTATAAGTTAAATGACGGTGAATATCAACGTTATAATGGCGTTTATGATAGTAAAGGCTTTACCATTAAACCAAATTTTACTGGTGAACAAAAAACGACAGTATATTTTATGTGTTATGATAAAGCCGGTAATAAAAGTAATGAAGCTAACACAAGTATTTTAATAGATACCAATAATCCAACGATAACTTATAGTATTCAAAATCAAACAGTTGGAAGCAATAACTATTATAAAGGCTTAACTTTAAAAGCAGATGTTAAAGATAATTTGAGTGGTATATCTTCTATTAAATATTGTCAAGGAGAAGGGGATTGCACGCCTGGAACAACGGCAACTGGTAGTTTCAGTGTCACTTTAGCAAGTGGAAAAAATCGTAAAGTTTGTGCTATTGTTGTAGATAAGGCTGGCAATTCTTCTGGAAAAGTTTGTTCATCTTCTTACAATGTTGATGGAGTAAAGCCAACAATTAGTTTAACTGAAAGTAGTACATCAGGGGAAAATGGTTGGGTTAAAAAAGCAACCATAACAGGTTCTTTCAATGATACTGTAAGTGGACTAGCTAGTGCTAAATATTGTCGAAGTAGTGCAAATTGTACGCCTGATACAACAGTTTCTATTTCTAATAATCAAATCGTGGTGGATATTACCAATGCTTCTAACCAAAAAGTTTGTATGAATGTAACAGATAAAGCTGGAAATACTTCTAATATAGCTTGTAGTAAAAATTATTATGCTGACAATACGCTTCCAACTGTATCTATTGATATTTCTACTTCTAATGGAAATGCGACAGTTACTGCAAGTAATGCTAAAGATAATTTAAGTGGGGTAGCAAGTTATCAGTTTCGTTTTGATAATGGTAATTGGATAACAGGTTCTTCTAATAGATATACTTTTACAAATTTAACAGACGGTAATCACACGTTTTATGTCAGGGTAAAAGATAAAGCCGGAAATTATAGTTCGGCTCAATCAAAAGTAGTAACTATTTCTAATGGACCTAGTCTTACTCGTATAGGTGACTTTATATCCAAAAATGCTTCTAGTAATGATAATATGAGAAATAATTATAATCTTGTACCACTTAATCAATCACAAATTGTAATTATTGATGGTGATGAAGTTTATTATGACAATGGAAAGCCTAAAAATACTTATTATCTTGAAGCACAAGTGTTAAATGTTACTTCAAAAAGTTCTTCTTATGGCTCTATTGTAAAATTAATGAGTGAGGGAGCGCCTCTTCCTGAATATAACGTTCGAGTAGATAATTCAACAATTGTTGTTGGTGGGGATGCCAATACAAGAGGTGGCTCTGTTCGGGTAGCAACTCTTAAAATAAGTGGTAATTCTATTACAATGCCTTATATTAGTTCTGTTTTTGGAAAAGCTGGTTTTGATCGAGAAGGTATTGTGGGAATTTCTCATAGTCTTAACAGTGGAACAGTAGGAGTTTATTATGATGATTCTACTTCAAGTAAACATAATTATGCTGTTAGAAGTTATACTTATACATCAGGTGGTATTAGCTCTGAAAGTAAATTATCAAGAAATGTCAATGACATATACTATTATTTCCATGATATTTATGGCGCTGCTGGTTCTGTTTCCACAAGCCAAGGAACTTATGCTAGACAAAAAGTTTTTGATTATGCTGGTTTCTTTAATGGAACAGGAATTGTAAGATGTGAAGATAATAGCATTTATCAAGATACACAATGTTACAATAAGAAAAATGAAAATAAAATTATTGATGCCGGAAATTATAGCAAATATTTAGGCAGTAATACCCAACAGGCTTATTTTTCTATGACAGCTTTAGGAAATGATAAAATTATTTTAACTATAAAAAATAAAACTTACGATAGAAATAGCAAGACAACAACTTTAACAGGACACCTTTTGTTCTATAAAAAAGAAAATGGTAGTTGGAATTTAAAGAAAGAACTTAATGCTCCTGAAAATGGAGTTACTTATTCTAATTCTAGGTATTTATCCAATGAGGTATTACTTCCATTAACAACAAATGCAGCTTTATATAATTCTTATGCTGGTCTTTATTACATTACTTTCTCTTAGAAATGAGGAAAAGTATGTTTATTTGTATCTATTTACTTATTTTAAATTTTATAACGTTTATTGTTTTTGGCTTAGATAAATTAAAAGCTAAAAAACATAAATGGAGAATTAAAGTGAGTACTTTGTTAGGTTTATGTTTTTTAGGTGGATCTTTAGGTGGCTTAATAGGAATGTATACTTTTAGGCATAAGACAAAACAGAAATATTTTACTATAGGTGTACCACTTATGTTAATAACACAAGTGGTACTTATTATTTATCTATATACTAAATTAATATAAATGTTGCATTTTTAAACAAAATAATATATTGTTTAAACTATGGTGATGATATGAAAGAAGAAAATGTTGCAAAAATATTAAAAAAGATAAGAGAAAGTAAAAATTTAACACAAGATGAAGTGGCAAGTAAACTTAGTCTTGGAAGAAACGCTATTGTGAGAATTGAATCAGGTAAAAGAAAAGTAAGTGCTAGTGAACTAAGTCAATTTGAAAAATTATATAATATTGATTTAGAAGATTATGTTGGAACTTCTAAAAAACAAGAGATTAAAGGCATTATCTTGGCTGGTGGCACTGGTACGAGACTTTACCCTATAACAGAAGCTACCAGTAAACAGCTTGTTCCTGTTTATGACAAACCTATGATTTTTTATCCTTTAAGTGTTTTAATGGAAGCTAACATAAGAGATATTTTAATTATTACAACGAAAGAAGATCAAGAAAACTTTAAAAGACTTCTAGGGGATGGTACTCGATTTGGTATTCATTTATCTTATATGGTGCAACCTAAACCAAATGGTCTTGCGGAAGCTTTTATTTTAGGAGAAGAATTTATTGGTGATGCTCCTTGTGCTATGATTTTAGGAGATAACATTTATTTTGGTAATGGTTTGGAAAAAGAACTTACTAAAGCCATTAATAATGCCGTATCAGGAGATGCTACTATTTTTGGATATAAAGTAAAAGATCCTGAAAGATTTGGTATTATGGAAATAGATGAGTACAACAATGTTTTATCAGTTGAAGAAAAACCATTACATCCTAAAAGTGATTATGCTATCACAGGGTTATATTTCTATCCCAAAGGAGTTTCATCTATGGCTAAAATGGTAAAACCAAGTCAAAGAGGAGAACTTGAAATAACGAGTTTAAATGATTTATATCTAAAACAGAATAAATTAAAAGCAAGATTACTTGGTGACGGTTATACTTGGTTTGACACCGGAACTTTTGAATCTTTATTAGATGCCTCTAATATGATAAGGACGATTGAAAATAACAAAGATACCTTAATTTGTAGTCCTGAAATTATCTGTTTAAATCACAAGTGGTTATCTTTAGAAGAATTTTCTAAAAGAGCTATTTTATTAAATAAAAACAAGTATGGTCAATGTTTAATGAAAATAGCCGAGAAAGAAATAAAAAAAGAACGTACCAATAAAAACTAATAAGGAGTGAAAAATAGTATGACATTACAAGAATTGGATAGATTAAGAAATTTAGTTATTAGATCAGAAATAAAACCAACAGATTCTATAGAAGAAATGGTTTTTAAAGCATACTTAAAACATGAAAATTTAAAAGATACCGCAGATGAAATAAATAATTTGCAAATTAAAAAGGATAATAATGACTTCATTAAAATTTCTAAAGAAACTGTTTCTGAAATTATAAAAGATAAAAATAGTGAGTATATTATAAAAGATAAAGAACTTTATGATTTTGTAGAATCAAAATTTAAAAGTAATAAGAAAAAAGCTCAAAAAAGATGGGGATAAATACAATAAAATGCTATTTTTTCTTGTTTTGCATTTTTATATGACTCATGATATAATTTTCATGTTGTTATGGAGGGATAAAAAATGCAAACAACAGACCGTTTGTTAAATAGTACGTTTTTTAAAAGAGTAGGTGCTTATGTTTTAGATATCTTAATTGTATCTTTGGTAGTTTATTTATTATCATTTATACCTTTTTTAAATCCAAATCATAATGCTTATACAGAAAAATATAATGAACTTTTAAATTTGCAACAACAATATACCAATAATGAAATTAGTACAGAAGATTATGAAACAGCTTTTAAACCAATTGCTTATGAAATACATCGTTTAGAAACTAATTATGTTGTCATTGATCTTGTCGTTGTCTTATTATATTTTGCAGTTTTACAGTATTTTTGTAAAGGCCAAACTATTGGTAAAAAGTTATTTCAAATAAGAGTCGTAAGTAATGATAAAACACCTTTAACAATCGTTAATTTCTTACTAAGAAGTATTGTTCTTAATAATGTACTTATTTCTATTATTTTACAGTGTATCATTCATTTTATGAATAATGAAAATTATTTTGATGTTTATCAAAATGTGAATCTTGTTGGTAACGTTATTACTTATATTATTATCTTTATGATTATTGTTAGAAATGATGGCCGTGGTTTACATGATTATATTGCTAATACCAAGGTTGTTTTCGATAATACACCAGTTATAGAAAGAAAAAGAGCTAAAGAAGAAAAGATACTAGATTTAGAAGCTAAAGAAGTTAAGCAAGATACTAAGAAGAAAAAATCTTAGTATTTTTTTTATCTTTTATGTGATATGATTAATACAAGGAGAGATGGATGATGAAAAAAAGTTCAATTATTTTAATTGTAATTGGTATTCTTATTGTTTTATTTGGAAGCATTTTAATTGGTTCTTATAATAAGATGGTGACAAGTAAAGAAAATGTCACAACTTCTTATAGTAACTTAGATGTTATGTTACAAAGAAGAGCAGATTTAATTCCTAATCTTGTCAATACCGTTAAAGGCTATACTTCCCATGAAAACGAAGTAATTGATAAAATTACAAAAGCAAGAGAAAACTTAATGAACGCAAGTAGTATTGATGATAAAGCCAAAGCAAATGAAGAATTAACAAACGGTTTAAATGCCTTATTAGTCGTGGTTGAAAACTATCCGGATTTAAAATCAAGTGCTAATTTTACCCAGTTATCAGATGAACTAGCCGGTACGGAAAATCGTATTTCTACAGCTAGACGTGATTATAATAACAGTGTTAAAGAATATAACTTACTAATAAAGAAATTTCCAAGTAATCTTCTGGCTAATATGTTTGGTTTTAGTGAAGAAAAGTATTTTGAAGCCGATGAACAAAAAAAGGATGTTCCAAATGTTAGCTTCGATTAAAAAAGGAGCTTTGCTTCTTTTTTTAGTTTTTTTTCCTTTCCAAGTTTTTGCTTTAGTAAGACCAACCAGCAGTTTTTATGTCAATGATTATGCCAATGTACTAAGTAGTGATACCAAAAATTATATCGTTAAAATGTCTTCTGCATTAGATAGTAAAACGAAAGCCCAAATTGTCGTGGTTACGGTTAATGATTTAGAGGGCAGTGATATCGAAACTTATGCAACAGATTTATTTAGAAGTTTTGGGATTGGTGATAAAAAAGAAAATAATGGGATACTAATTTTACTTAGTAAAGAAGATAGAAAAGTAAAAATTGAAGTAGGATATGGCTTAGAAGGAGATATCCCAGATGGGAAAGCTGGACGTATTTTAGATAATTACATGGTGAGTTATTTAAAAGAAAATAATTATGATGAAGGAATTAAAAATGGTTATAATAAAATCTTAGAAATTTTATGTACAAAATATAACGTTACTTTAGATGGTCAAGAAACCCCCACCGAAGAAAAAGTAAATCCTTTTGAAACAGTTATTAGTATTCTATTCTTTTTATTTCTTTTATATTTTATGATGCGTTTTCCAGGATTCTGGTGGTTTACTTCTGGTGGTCATAATTTTAGAGGAGGTAGTTCTTTTGGCAGTGGCGGTTTTTCTGGTGGCGGTGGTTCATCAGGCGGCGGCGGTGCTTCCCGTGGTTTTTAGAAAGGATAACATATGATAAATTTTACAAATGAAAATATTCAGAAAGAATTAACAAAAAAGAAAAGAAATGTTTTAATTAGTCTAGGTTGTGCGATTGTCTTTATTATTTTAATTGTTTTATTTAGTGTTTTAGAAGGAAATGAACAAGAAGTTAATTTGACTGAAAAAACATCTTCTGGGACAAAAGCTAGTTTAGAAGTTTTTACTTCTCCCATAAATTTTGCTTATTATGAAAATGAAGATAGTGCCTTTTATATGGTTTATGCAACAAAAGATAGAGAAAGAAATTTACTAGCCATTATTAAAATGAACGAAAATGACTACGAAAGTCTTACGGATGTTTCTTTAGAAAATCCTAAGACAGTACATGGTATAACAGCTAATGTACCAAGTGACATTAAAAACTTAGCAATGGAAACTTTAAAAGATGCGGATTTAGCCGTTACAAATTTTACAGATGGTTTTTATCCTGTTTATTTAGATTTAACAGGCGAAAAAGTATCTTTAATGGGAACAATGATGACTTTAAATGTTATCTTCTTAGTTATTGCTTTAATTTGTTTATTTTTGACAATATTTGTAAAAAGTAAATATCTTAAAAGTTTAAGAAAATATTCTAAGGAAGAAATAACCAAATTAGATGAAGAAATGAATGATAAAAATTCTTTATATTATGAAAGTGCTCATTTATATTTAACAGATAAAAATATCATTGATTTAACAAGAAGCATTAAAGTGATTCCATATAAAGATATTGTTTGGTTTTATTCTTATGAAATTAGACAAAGAGGTATTAAAACAGCTAGAAGTATTATTTTAAAAATGCAAAATGGCAAAAGTCTTTCTATTGCATATTTAGCTTCTATAGGCAAGAAAAATAATCAAACTTATGAAGAAATCTTTAAAACGATTGAACAACATTGTCCACATGCTTTAGTAGGATATAATAAAGAAAATGAAGCAAAGTTTAAAAGTCTTAATTCAAAATCTTAATGATTTGATCAAAGTATAAATAAGTCTTATCTTTAAAATAAATTTTAGGAGGAACAAGTTTTACAACGGTTCCTTTTTTTTGATAGAAATATCCTTCGCGGTAGAAAATAAGAATGATAATTTCCCCACTATGAAAAAAGTTTAAAAGTTTGTTTTCTATTTCTGATTTTTCATCCTCACTTAAAAGAGGTTTTTCATGATAACTTCTTTTTTTATTTAATTCATTTAAGACTTCTTTTGTTTTGTAAAGAGATTCAAAAGCATGCCATTTAGTATCTTCTAATCTAGACATGATGACCTCCTAATTTTTGATTTTGTTCTTTTTCAGTAGAGTAAGAAAGAAGACTAGTGGCATATAAAAGACTATTTTTGCCAAATTTTTGATGGATAATATCTAAGGCTTTCATTAATTTTTCATCGTTTAATTTTCTTTCATAAAACAAATCTAATTGAACACCTTTTTTGCTTTCTAATCTTCCTAAGTGCAAACCTATTTTTCGCACAGGCATATCCATTTCATAATATCTATCAAATAAGGCTTTAAAATTTAAAAATAAAATTTTTTCATTATCTGTTTTTTCATCCAAAAGTAAAGAATGCGAAAATCCGCCTCCTAAGACTTTCGAATAAGAACAAAAAAGAGTAATACTTTGACATTCGAGATTTTTAAGACGTAATTTTTCGGTTAAATGTCCGAGCATTTCTTTTATAATGAGAAGACACTCTTCATTGTAATAATCTTTATACAAAACTTGGCTATGTCCAAGTGATTTTTGTGTAGGTGTTTTTATATTTTTGATAATTGTATTATCAATCCCATTGGCGTGTTCAAAAAGTAAAAGACCCATTTTACCAAAGTTCTTTTGTAATCTTTTAGGGGATGTGTGGGCTAAGTCATAGATAGAATGAATATTCATATTTAAAAGTCTTTTTTCTAAACGTTTACCAATTTGCCAAACTGAAGAAAGGTCAGTGATAGGCCATAATTTAGTTGGAATATCTTCATAAGTCCAGTAAGCAATATTACTTTTGTTTTTCTTGGCTTCGATATCCATGGCAAGTTTCGCAAGAAGCATATTAGGCCCAATGCCACAGGTAGCTACTAGTTTGGTTTTTTCAAAAATTGTTTTTAAAATATCTTCGGCTAATTGTTCTTCATCCTTTTGATAATAATCTAAATAATCAGTGACATCTAAAAAACATTCATCAATAGAGTAAATGTGCAAATCTTCTTCACTTACATAATCAAGATAAATGTTAATAATTTCTTTTGATTTTTCAACGTATCTTTTCATTCGAGGGTTAACAACAAAGTAGGTAATATCTTTAGGAATATCATAAAGTCGCATTCGTCCCTTTAATCCCAAACTTTTAAGATAAGGTGTCACGGCTAAGGAAATCGCTTCTTTACGTTGTTTAATACTCGCGACGACTAACGGAGTTTTAAAAGCGTTGAAGCCTCTATCAACACATTCGACAAAGGCAAAAAAAGATTTTAAATCAATACACAATATTTTTCTATCTATTAGCATAAAAAATCCTCCTTAAAACATTTGTTTGTATTATAACAACTTGCATAAATGGATAACAATGGATATTTTTGGCAAATTCTTTTCCATTCGACAATTTTTGATTGCAATGCCTTTTTCTTTTTGATAGAATGTTAAAAGTTAAAGGAAAGTGAAAAAATGGAAAAGGTAAGTCGTAGTCGTATTTGTTTTGTATTATTAGTAATTGCTGCTTTTGTTTTTATGACAGCAGGTTGTGAAAAGAAAGATTTAACGAAAGGAACTATTGAAGAATATTCTTATGAAGAAACTGATGAAGTTACTTCGTATGTTAAAATTGTAACTGGAAAAGATGAAGTAATTTTATTAGAACTTTATCCTGAGGTTGCTCCTCTTACAGTACAAAATTTTCAAAAATTGGTTCAAGAAAAATTTTATGATGGTCTTACTTTTCATCGGGTTATTGAAGGTTTTATGATTCAAACGGGAGATCCATTAGGAAATGGTACCGGTGGAAGTGATACCACTATCAAAGGAGAATTTTCTAAAAATGGTGTTCAAAATGATTTAAAACATGAAAAAGGAGTAGTTTCTATGGCCAGAAGTGCTGACATGGATTCGGCTTCAAGTCAATTTTTCATTTGTTCAGATACCAATGAATCGGTTTCTAGTTTAGATGGTAGTTATGCAGCTTTTGGGAAAACCATTGCTGGTTTAGATGTCGTAGAAAGAATTTCTAAAGTGCAAACAGATAGTAATGATAAACCATTAAAGACAGAAAAAATGAAAAGTGTCCGTTTTGTAAAAATAGAAAAAAATTAGGTATTAGCATGAGACTAATATCTTTTTTTACGTCTTGACTTAGAGTGCACTCTAGGTTATATAATGAGTTAGGAAGGTGAGGAAAGTGACCATTAAAGAAGTTTGTCTTAAATATAATATATCCAATTATACTTTACATTATTATGAAAAAGAGGATTTAATTGGGCCTATTAAGAAAAATAAAAGTGATCATCGCATCTATTCAGAAACTGATTTGAAAAGATTAGAATTTATTTTATGCATGCGTAAAGCAAAGATTTCAATTAAAACATTAAAAGAATATATTTTACTTTATGAAAAAGGAGAAAAAACGAAAGAAAAACGTTTAGAACTTTTAAAAAATGAATTAAATACTTTAGAAGCAAAAATAAAAGATATGAATGAAGCAAAGAATTATTTGACTTATAAAATAAAATTATATGAGCAAGATAAACTTGAAGAAATATTAAAGGAGAATGTATGAAAAATTTAATTGTTTATTATTCCTACACAGGAAATACTAAAAAGGTTGCAGAAGAAATAGCTAAAAAAATAAATGGCACATTATGTCCGTTAACTTTAAAAGAAGATTATACAAAGTACTATGATGCTTTGGTGAATGAAATGGAAAGTAGTAATAATGAAAATAATCAACCAGAGTTAAAAGAGCTAAATGTTTCTTTAGATGAATTTGATTGTGTCTTTGTCCTTACACCTGTTTGGTGGTACACGTTAAGTTGTCCTGTTAATACTTTTTTACATCAAAATAATTTAGAAAGTAAAGAAGTGATTTTAGTAAGTACTAATGCAGGATGGCTTGGCGAAATTTTTGAAAATATGGAAAAATTAGTAAAAAGAACAGTTCTTGGCACTATCAATTGTGTATTCAATAATGAGGTTTGGCAAAATAAAGACGAGGTAGATAGTAAACTTCAAACCTTGCATTTAATTTAACTTGCAAGAAATAAAAAAACATTTTATGATTACTTATATAGTGAGAAAGGAAGATATTTATTATGGAAAAAGCAAAAGTTTATTTTCCAAAGGAAATTACACCAGAAAGTTTAGTACGTTTATATGATGCTTTAGGCGTTCATTTAGATGGAAATGTAGCAGTAAAACTTCATTCAGGAGAAGAAGGTAATCAAAACTATTTACGTCCTGAGTTTTAAAAACCTATTATTGAACATGTAAATGGTACGGTTGTTGAATGTAATACTGCCTATGATGGTGCTCGTAATACTACGGAAAAACATGAGAAATTATTAGAAAATCATGGTTGGAGTAAATATTTCAAAGTTGATCTATTAGATGCGGAAGGACCAGATAAAGAATTATCTATTCCCGATGGTTTTCAAATTAAAAAAGATTATGTTGGAAAAGACATTGATAATTATGATTCTATGCTTGTTTTATCCCATTTTAAAGGGCACCCAATGGGGGGTTATGGAGGAGCTTTAAAACAACTTTCTATTGGTATTGCATCTAGTTATGGTAAAGCTTATATCCATGGAGCAGGGGATCCTGATAAACTTTGGACAGCTCCACATGATGATTTTTTAGAAAGTATGGCGGATGCAGCTTATGCTGTTCATACACAATTTAAAGATCCTGTTGTCTATTTAAATGTTATGAAGAATATGAGTGTGGATTGTGATTGTTGTGCAGTTGCAGAAGATCCTTGTTTAAAAGATATTGGTGTTTTAATTAGTACGGATCCAATTGCTATTGATAAGGCTTGCCTTGAATTAGTCAATTCTTCTAATGATGAAGGTGTATCCCATTTTATGGAAAGAGTAAATTCAAGAAATGGTTTTCACACGATTGAAACGGCTGTTAAACATGGTTTTGGTACTACTGATTATGAATTAATAAATATTGACTAATAATAAAAAATCGCTTTTTCAGATTTCATGAAATAGTGCGATTTTTTTGCCCACTAATACATTTTTTAAATTAGCTAGAAAATCATAAAAATATTTTGTATAATAGCGGAAATAGGAGTTGCTATGAAAGAAGAAAAAATAAAAGAATATATAAACCAAATAGGTAATATTTTATATCAAGATAAAAATAAAAAAGCAGCATTTTGTCAAAATATTTTTGGCCTTTTTTATGATGAAAAATTAAGCGCCGATAAGATAAAAAGTGATATAGAAACTTACTTTTTAGGTCAAGGGTGTAAAATGCTAAATGACAATTTGAATATTGTGAAAAAAAATAAATATTTTTCTCAAACAGACTTTAAACCGGATTTGTTGCTTTCCTTAAATCTATATCAACCACTTTCTGCAGCAGATGATTCTTTTAATAGCCTTGAAATTCCCAGTGATTTTAATGTTCAAGAATATGTTAAAAATTTTTTTGCCATTTATTTTCCAGATAAAATGGAGGAAGTGGATGATATATTCAAAAATAAAATAGAAGTAAGAAAAGGAAAAGGAAGAAGTGTGGCAACAGCAGATAAAATTGTTTTGTATTATCAAAATAAAGTACAAAGTGTTTTGACTTTAGCTCATGAAGTATCTCATATGCTTTTTATGGGACAAATGAAGTGTTCTTCTTTAAAGGAAGTAGAATCCATGCTTACAGAAGAAATGTTCTTAAAATATTTGCTGAAAGAAAAAGCTCCAGTGTTAATAGGAACAGAAAGAAGAGCCTTTTCTTCTACGGATATATTGTCTTATCATCAACTTATTTATCAAGGAATTAATAATCTTTGCTTTAGAATGCAAAAAGAAATGTACTTAAAAGAATTATTAGATACCTATAAATGCTTTACGCCTTATCTTTTACAAAAATTTGCTAATTCGGTAGATTTTTTAGATGTTTTAAAAAATGGGCTTTATATAAAGAATGGTATTTTAGCTAATTATTTAAACAGCAATATAACTTATCATGAAAATTATGACGCTTTAAATGGAAAGCATTTACAAAATGAAGTGCGTTTTATTTATGCGGGTCTTGTTACGTCTATTTTCGAAAGTAAAAATTTTGAAGAACAAATTGAAATTTATAAGAATTACTTTCAAACTATGTCTTCATTAAATAGTACAAATATAGTAGATATTATGAAATATTTAGAAAATCTTTTAAAAACAAATTTAGATTTTCAAACCATTTCATCATTTTATCAAAGTGCTTTAAAAAAATCTTTTGATAATCCAAAAATGTTATTGAAGAATTAATCAAAAAGACCATATCATTTTGACATGGCTTTTTAATTTATTATATTTCTTTTAATTTTATGATTTCTTCTTCAGATAATTCAGTAACTTTTTGAATAATATTTAAGGAAATATTTTCAAGAAGCATATTTTTGGCAACTTCAATATTTCTTTCTTTTTTGCCAGCTTCAGTAGCTTCTTTAAGTTCAGTATTATGTCACTTTTCTTCATCTTCTTCTTTGGTCATGTAATTAAAAAAATCAGGATTTTCATTTACTTTTTTAACCTCGTTCATAAATTTGATCACCTTTCTATCATTTGACAATTTTGCCAAGTCTTCTTCATTTAAATCAAGCATATTTTACATATTATTTTTAAGTTTTAAAATTTCTTCTTCAGATAACTTTGATATCTTTATAATATCCTTCATAGGCATGTTACTTTGTAACATTTCTTTAGCCATATTTTCATATGCTTCTTTTTTGCCAATATCAATACCAGCAGTTAAACCAGCTTCAGTGGCTTCTTTAAGCTCAGTATTATGGCATTTTTCTTCATCTTCTTCTTTGGTCATATAACTAAAAAATTCTGGGTCTTCATTTACTTTCTTAACTTCATTCATAAATTTCATTACCTTTCTATCATTTGAC